>ULZT01043000.1_pt1 | contig 30220 bp, 29 predicted proteins | sample 1963371 | NCBI WGS metagenome assembly ULZT01 (sample SAMEA4835897, study PRJEB28245) | human gut metagenome | biome: gut microbiome; material: fecal sample | place: Denmark | collected 2008
CTCCTGCGACTGGGCTTGAACCAGTGACCGTCCGATTAACAGTTAGAGAGTTTGATAGAATACCCCTTGGAACGATTGGGCAAAACGGCTTCATTCCAACGGTTTAACCTCACTTGCGGGTCAAGTGACCCTCAAGTGAAGGTCAAATGGAAGTCTGAGAATGTCTGAGAATATAGAGGCAAGGAGGTAATCATGGTACGCAAAGCAAGAAACGGCATCGTCTACCCATATCGGGTTGAACGTCCAAAGAAGCTGGCCGATGGCACAATCAGGGTCTACCCCAGCTACGAGTTCAAAATCGACGGGAAGACCTACAGCTGCAAGAAGTACGCCGACGCGAACCGGCGTCTGACCGAACTGCTCCAAGAGCGAGCCAAATTCGGCAGCACCAGCAACACGTCAGTCACGTTGGGCGCATATGCGGAACAATGGTTGGAACGACGGCAGAGGGATGCAGACCCAAAGACTTTCGCCAACTATCGAACCATCGTCCGCAAGCATCTGCGCCCGTACCATTCGCAGAAAATGTCGAACCTGAACGCCGCAGTCTGCGACCGCATCGTAAATGGCCTTACCGTCGCGAAGACCATTGACGGTAAGAAAATGCACGTGAAGGCCAGTCTCAGTCTCCGCCGCCAGACGCACACCACGTTGAACCAGATTTGCAATGCCGCCGTAGCGGATAGGATTCTTCCCACGAATCCGATGGGTGGCGTTCCCACTCCGAAGGACAAGGACATCAGTCTTGCCGACGAACGCAAGAACGAAGCGCACGAGCGTACCGCATTCACCGATGACGAGGCGAAGCGTATCCTCCAAGCCGCCAACGAGTTGGGCATCCGCAAGGGTGCGAGGGAATGGTTCAGACTATGCACCGGTATGCGCCCTGGCGAAATCTTGGGGGCTTCACTCCAAGACCTCGAACTGACCACCACGGCAAACGGCATCCCCTACGGCGAATACACCGTCAACTGGAAACTGGAGGAGTTGAAGAAGGAGCACGGTTGCGGCGAACCAGACCGTAAAGGCGTGTACCCGTGCGGATACAAGCGTGGTGCCGCATGTCCGCAATGGAGGTGGCGTATTCCAGACGGCTTCGACATGATCGAGTTACAAGGCCGCTGGTGTCTCACCCCGCCGAAATCGAAGCGTGGAAGGAAAGTGCCAATCATTCCCGCATTGGCGCAGACACTCGAAGCATACTTGGTGGATACCGCTGAAATACCGAACCCGCATGGACTCCTGTTCCGTCATGATGACGGCTCCCCTATCGAGCCGGAAGAGGATATCGAACAGTTCCGCAGACTGTTGGAAGCGGCGGGAGTGCCCAATGCGGAGCATAGGAGTCGTCACGAAACCCGTCATACCGTCGTTACCATCCTCATGTCAATGGGCGTGGATGTCGGACTGGTCGAGGAAATCGTGGGCCATTCCAGCCGTCTGATGGTCGAACACTACCGTCATGCCGGGTTGAAAGAACGGTTGGCCGCGATGGAAACAATGAACTCCGCATTAGACTTGAAGCAGCTAGAACGGGCTGGCGAATAGAAGCCCTAAAACGCAGAAAAGCCCCTCCCCCAGCAATGCTGAGAGAGGGGCAATGTGTGGTCAGATTTTCGGCAGCAGGTCGTATAAGGCTTGAGTGTCCAATGTTGCGCCATGCATTCGGCTGAAATCAGCTTCACCGCCGTGTATCCTGTCGGCCTTCACATCCTTCGTGAGCTCGCGCGTCCACTTCGTCCAAAAATCATCATGCTCTTTCTTGGTCATGATGATGATTCTACCGTGCGAAACACAAAAAGCCCCTCCCCCAGCGTAATCGCTGAGAGAGGGGCAAACTTGTACAGGACGTACTAGTTGGGCATAGTATTCTTACACTTCTCCAACATGATGTTAGAGAAATGAAAGGTTTCTACTCGGAATACCGTGCCTTCAACTCGCTGACGCCGATCAAAGCGCCAACCAGCACGGCCAGAGCGTTCAACGTGGTCACGATCTGGTCAACGCATGGAAGGTTCCATGCTGGGCCTACCACATGCACGAACACGGCCAAAGCGGGCAACGCGATAAGCGCCAACCACTTCAGCACCTTGTACGCTTCGTCCGGCAGGATGTAGTTGTTTTCCTCGCCAGTTTCTTCCTGCGGCTTTTCGCCGTCATTCTGAGTCTCCTTGACTTCATCGACCATAGTTACTCCAATCACCAGTAGAGGGTTTCGCCCGGATAGATCAACGCCGGATTGCCGGAACGGTACCCGTGGATGCTGTACATGTTGACCCTGTAATATGCGGCGATGCCGCCGAGGGTGTCGCCGGAACGCACCACGTACCGTCCACCGGTGGCGACCGTGGCCGTACTGGCCGCGGCGGCGCGACGGCAGACGGTCTCGCCAGCGTAGATGACGTTCGGATTACCCGAACGGTATCCCGTCCACTGGTTCCACGAGCCACCATTGCTAGCTGCGATGGAACTCAACGTGTCACCGGACTTGACGGTCACGCACAGGCTGCCGCAATTCACGGCGGCAGGCGCGCCGCCAGAACCGCCAAGACGCTGGTTCACAATCGCCATCACCGTGTCATAGGCACCGCCAAGAGCCTGACGACGCTCATTGCCGTTGCCGTACACGCCGCGAATCACCTTCGTGGCCATGTCATTGTAGTCCGGCGTGACGGTGACCTGCGGTCTTACCGGGTCATGCCTCACCTCGGCATGGGTCTTACCCCTATCGCCGTTCGCGATCTTCTGCCATGCGTCACGCTCACCGAAGAACAGGTTCAAATCCAACGGGCCGACACCGTTCAGATAGCCGGTGGACGCATACTGCACCATGCCCTCGCCCTTGCTGCCGGCATTCCACGGAGTGGACTGCCAGCCGGTCGCGTTCATGGAAGCGTACTGAGCCTTCCACAGCATGCAATGGGCGCGCACGTCGGACGGAATCTGATATACGGCGGAATCCTGCACGTACACGATGGGCCAAACCTTGGTACGCGAATACACTTGGTTGACCCACTGGCGTACCCAGTCGCCGTTGCCCCAAGCGGCGTTGCCGTTGGACTCCCAGTCCAACGCGAGCACGCACTGGCCCACATAGCCGTTGAACTGGTTGAGATAATGGTTGACCTCGGCGGTGACGTTGCCGCCGTCCGCGTAATGGTAGCCGCCGCAAGCCTTGCCGGTCTGCCGCGCCCAATCGGTCTGGCTGCGCCAAGACGGATTCACGTAGCCGCCACCCTCGGTGATCTTCACGATGGCCGCGTCGGCGTCCACCACGCGCGTCACGTCGGCGGACTGCCAGCCGGAAACGTCGATGACGTTCATGTTCGCGCTGGCGACCGGCGCGACAGCTACGCACAGCACCGCAGCCAACGCGGTCAACGGCTTGCCGATATGCCGACGCAGACGCTTGTGCTTCGGCTTGCCTTTGTTGTCGAGGATGCCCACATCCTCTCCTTCCCGCCCCCAAGTCAGGGGCAAATAGAAAAGCCATCCCGAAGTGGGATGGCTTTGAAGTGTGAAAAATCAATGTCTGTGCGCGTTGAGCAGCGCGACCGTCATGTCCTCCGTGACGTTGAGCTTCGCGGTCGTCACGCTGTTGGCCGCGAGCTTGTCGGCTGTGACCGCAAGAGCGGTGACGTGCCGCGCCTGCACGCTGTTCGCGGCCAATTTGCCGGACGTAACCGCGTCAGCCACCAGCTTGTCCGTGGTGACAGCGCCAGCCGGAGAGCCTGACTTCTGATGCGTGCCGTGATTGAACGCGATGACGAGCGCGAGCAGCAGCAGCAGGTATATGCCGCCTGCGATGGCTAGACGTGTCATTGCCGGTCCTCCAGGTATTTTTCGGCGGCTGAGATGATCCAGCATTGCGCGTCGAGTTTTTCGAGCTTAGCCAGCTCGTATCGGACGGCTTCGGAATGGTCGTGGCTTTGGTCGCCGTAGATGAGGCTGATGAGCGTGTTCTTGATCGTGTCGCGGCAGAGTTCGTCCATGCGCTCGTCAAAGCGCTCCGTCCGCTCGCCCAGCTGCCTCGTCTTGGCGAAATGCTGGGAAAGCACCGAATTGTAAGGCAATCGCTCGGGGTTAACGTGCGCATACAATCCGGTCGCGAGCGATTCGAGCGCCCCCGGCCAGATTTTCAAGCACAGTGTGATTACCGCGCACGCGCCGCCGACACCCCCAAAACCAGCTAGAAAATTTTGCAGCACATCGATTCCTCCCTTGATTCAATGGTTTTAAACCCGTCGAAATCGACGGGATTTGGAATTCACGCGCGCGGCATGAGGTCGCCGTCGAAATAATCAAGCCCGCATTCACCCATCAGCAGGCTGTATTCCTCTTGCGAGGTGACGATCATCCTGTTGATTTTCCATACGGCGTCGCCGGTGGTGACGACAACCACGGTTGGGAACATGTTGCTCGTCGGATAGGCAGTCAGCCTGCCCGACTTGTTAAGCGTGTGAGCGATGTCCCATCCGAATCTGATCGTGCCTGTGCCAGACACAAGTTGGCAGTATGCGCTGACGACATGCTTGGTTGGCGCGCCACTGGCGACGTTCCAGCCTCTGAATTCCACGCGGCCGTTGCCCGTGCAAACCGTCAATGGGCTGGACGCATAGTTCGTGATGATTCTCATGCCATCACCCCCATGAGGGTTAGGCGAGCGGCATCGTGTCCCCGGTGAAATATCCGATGCTGTCGAGCAGGGTCTTGTTCGCCTGATAATCGGCAAACGTGCAGAGGAGCATATCTGTCACTGTAACGGTCGGATTGCCTGACTTGACGGAATAACTCATTGACACAGGATTGGGATTGTTGGAGATCATCGTGTATCCGATACGTTGGCTTGCGCTGATGTCGCCATCCACTCCGATTATCGAGATCGTGCCGCCGGTGACGTTCACATAGACATTGATCCAATATTTCATCCCGATCTTGCTCGGGACGGTCGTGATATTCGTCCACCTGCCTGCTTTTAAGGTGATGGTCGAGGATGGTTTCGCGCATAGGTTCGTGACCATCATCGGACATCACCCGCCCGACGGACCGCCTTAATCGCGTGGCATCGTGTCCCCCGAGAAGAAGCCCGGAAGCCCCCCCCCACGGCTTTATCGTAAGTGTCGGCCGATTCGATGAGGATTTCGCTCATCATGCCGATCAAGCCGACCTCCCTCCCCAATTGCATCCTGACGAGGAGATGCTGGCATCCTTCCGGAATCGTGATCTCGGAGTCCACCGTGAGGGTTTGCCCGTCGGCGACCGGCTTGTTCAGCAACTGCTTCCACGAGGAGTTGACGCTGCTGTAGACGATGAAATTGGCGGCGGCCTTCTGCGCGTATACCCTGGCGTGCACGTGATACGTGCCATCCGGTGGGATGAGGCCGCCCACCAGTGAGAATTGTCCGAAATTATCGCCGGTCGCGGTGCTGGTGACTCTGAGCCAATTCTTATTGTCGGCGACCACAACAGCTTTTGCTGCGCCATTGTTGATTTCCGCGAAGAGTTTTCCGGTGATGAGCGGGTCGGGGAACCAGTTAATCCTCTGCATTCTCGTCTCCCTTCACGCTTTCGAGCACATCCTTGGGGATCAATTTCATGGCCGCGTTGAGCTGACTGGTCAGGATTGCGTTTTGCTTGTTGAGTGCGCCGATTTGCGCGGAGAGCGTGTCGATGACGTCGTTCGCGTCGGCTGGAATCTGCTGAGTCAAAATGTCTCCTTAAATACGAAACCCCCGCAATCCGCGTGGATTGCAGGGGTTGAAAAAATTGGAATGCTGGATTAGTCGGCGGCGGTCATCGTGTCGATGCGCGTGACGGCCTTAAGCCCGTCGAGCGTCAAAGTGCGTCCGAGATTCGTCTTCACGTCCGTGAGAGTGACGGTCTTGCCGGAATCGTCGAACGTCGCAAGCACGCCACGCTGGTAATCACGCCACGATTCGGCGGTGCCGTCAGCGCTGGAAAACTCCAATCCCAAACGGCACAGTTCAGCTCGCACCGACTCCTTCGGCGGACGCAAATCAAGCACGCCAGACGGCTCGGCGGGCGTCACGGTAGGCGCGGTATCGGTAGTGGTCTCAGTGGTCTCATCGGCCATAATCAATCTCCTTAATTCTGTTGGTTTTGTCTTGGCATGAGGGATTCGTAAAAGCGTTCCTCGCATTCGTCCAGCATCGCCTGACTGGATTCATTCGAGAGGAAATCATCCAATCCCTCGACATCCCGCGTGCATGCCGTGTCGATGCCGCTGGACGCTTCCACGCCGGAAGCATCCGAGGTCAATGCGGCGCACATTCGCGCGTCGGTCTCGTTAGACATGACCGGCAATCGCATCCCCGCACGCGTCTCATTGCGTGCGGCTGTCAGCGGATCGTCCAACACTTCCCCATCGGCTGAGAGCATGCTCACACTGGTGGCGGAATCCGTTAAAGCGGATTCCAACGCTTCGAACGCTCCAGTCCACACGCCCCTGCCGGTCTTCGGGTCATACCGGCTCACGTCCTCCCTGCCCTGCATGATCGCCGCTATCGCCTCACGGGTCGAAGCCAATCCGAGCAGCGCCTTCCACGAGACGAGCACATCAGGCTGGAAAACGAAACTGTCCGACCCGTTCACCGGCGGATCGCAGCGGATGATACACAAGCCGTTATCGTCCATTTCGAAAGTCGCTGACAACATTTCCTCCAATCATTTGACCAGATAGGCGAGGTATTCGGCGTACACGTCGACCGGGCAAGGCTGGTCGGCGTTGTAAAGCTTCAACTGGAAGCCGCTCTGCCCGCCCGTATTGCATGGATGCGCGATGATGCCCGCCCATTGTGAATCCGCGTTCGCGACGACGTAATAGTGGCCGTATTTCGTCGGACTGAGCGTGCAGGTGACTTGCATTGCCGCGCCGTTCGCGATGCTCTGGCCGGGATTCGGATACCACGCCTTCCACGCAGCCTGGCCCTGGAACGTAAAACGGTTCGTGATGCCGCCAAGATAGCCGCCAAGATACACGTATCCGGTGCCGATGTTCGCGCCGACTCCGACACTGCCGTTCCCGTCTTCGGCTTCGAGCCACACGCTTGACCCCGCATTGGCATCACCAGTCAAATTCAGGAGTGCCCGGCTTTTTTTGCCAATGTCTGGCTCGTCGTAATCCGTGTCGGCAGCGGCGGACACATGGGAGGTGACACCGCCACTGCCGGTGCCGCCCCTCTGCCGTGGCATCGACCGGAGCCGCAGGTAAGAACCCGGATCGTGCTGCGCGATACGTCCGCTCCATAATGTCATTCCGCCCATCTCACCGACCTGGTTGGAACTGATCTGCGATGCGATCGTGGGGGAAGCGAAATATGCAGTCGAACCTTTGTACGCTGGGAATTCCAATCCGTCACCATCAAACGTTTCCGCGCCGCCGATGGTATGCGTTCTGAAATCGGGGCTGATGCGCACCCTGTGCCCGCTGATGCGGGTTTGGAAAGTGCCGGTCAGCAGATTCGACTTGCCCTCACCGTCCAAATAGACGGTCTGGTTATGAGCCGAATCCCACATTTGCAATGCGGTCGAGTTGAGCTTCATGCCGGTGTTCTCGGCCTCGGAGCTTTGGAAGACGGCGCCGGTGAACACGTAGCCTCGGAACTGGCCCGCCGCGATTCTGTCGGACGTGATGGTGCCAGCCGCGATCTTGACGGCCGTCACGGAATTCGCCGCGAGCTTGTCGGCGGTAATCGCACCAGTCACAATCTTGGACGCATTGACCGAATTCGCAGCCAGCTTGTCGGCGTTTACCGCGCCAGCAGCCAAAGCGGCAGTGGTCACGGCATTGGCGGCGATGTCGCCCGCTTGAATCTTGTGGACGTTGAGCAGCGCCACGGTCATGTCTTCCGTGACCTTGAGCTTGCCCGTGGTCACGGAATTGGCTGCAATCTTGTCGGACGTGATGGCCAGTGCGACGATATTGCGCGCCTGCACCGAGTTGGCGGCGAGTTTCGCGGCGGTCACCGCATCAGTCACCAGCTTTTCAGTCGTGACCGAATTGGCAGCCAGCTTGTCCACCGTGATGGCATTGGCCTTGACCTTCTCGGCGGTCACTGAGTCGGCGGCGAGATGCTTCGCGGCCACCGTGCCAGCAGCGAGGATGTTGTTCGCCACGAGGTCGAATGGCTCGAATCTCGTACCGTCCCACGTCAGGACTTCCACCACACGATCGGACAAGGGCACCAAGACGCTCGGACTGTTGTTCGGCGCGCCCGTCCAGTACGTATAAAAATCGGCCAGCATGGACGGCGAATTGTTCTTCTCACCCTTCCAGCGGGTCCAATATTTCTGCGTCCTCCACCACATGTCCCCCGGCTTCAAGCCATCATGATTCGGCTCGTCGGGGCCACGGTAAATCAGATTCTTACCATCAGCAGTGGTCTGCGCCTTCTTGGCGGCCGCATTGGCTTGATTGGCCTGAGACGCTGCGTTAGCTGCGGCAGTCGCAGCCTTGTCGGCGGTATCCTGAGCTGTCTTTGCAGCCGTATTGGCCTTGACAGCCGCATTGGCCGCATCAGTGGCGGCCTTATCGGTCACAGTCACCCAAGCACTGCCATTCCAACGCTTCGGCGTGTTCGCGCCTCCAGTCGTGTCAATCCACAAGGTCGAAGCCTTGCGCATCGACGTGGCCGGTGCCGTGCTCTGGATGAGCACGTCGGCCTTGCCATTGGCCACGCCAGCGGCGGCAGCTGCTGCGGTATTGGCCTTCTGCGCGGCATTGGCCGCATCGGTGGCGGATTGTGCCGCACTGTCAGCCGTGGCCTTGGCTTGGGTCGCCACACTGGACGCATTCGCGGCAGTGGTCTTGGCATTGGCCGCGTCCGTCTTCGCGGTGGAAGCGTCCGTCTTGGCGGAAGCCGCGTCGGACTTGGCGGACTTTGCGGACTCATTGGCGGTGTTAGCCAGCGTCTCCGCGTTGCCTGCGGTCTTCTTCGCGCTTTCGGCGGCGGTCTGGGCGGCATTGGCGGCATCCTTGGCCTGACCTGCGGTGGTGGTCGCACTCTTCGCGGCAGCGTTGGCCGCATTGGCGGTGTCCTGCGCTGTCTTCGCCGCACCATTGGCCGTGTCAGCTGTGCCTTGAGCGTTCTTCGCTGCGGCAGCGGCATTCTCAGCAGCCTTCTTCGCGTCGGTGGTCTTAGCCGCATTATCCGCGATATCCGACTTCGCCTGCTCGATCTGCTTCGCATTGTTCTCCACATCGGCATAGCCCATGTGGTTCCACGCGGAGCCATCCCAGACAAGCGTATCGATCACGCGGTCTGTGAGCGGCACCAGCACGGACGGGCTGGCGTTTGGCGCGCCGGTCCAATACGTGTAAAAGTCCGCGAGCATGGACGGCGAATTGTTTGGCGTGCCCTGCCACCTCGTCCAATACTTCTGCGTCTTGAGCCACAGGTCGCCGACGATCAACCCTTTGGATGCGTCCGGCTCGTCCGGCCCACGGAAAGTATGGTTCTTGCTGTGGGCTTCGGCATACGCCTGCGCCGCCGACTCCTTCGCCTTCGAAATCTCGCCGTTCGCCGTGGTCAGATCGCTTTTGGTCTGCGCAATATCCTTCCGGGCCTGAGACAAGTCGGCCTTGGCCTGCGTGAGCATCTGATTCGCCGTGTCGAGATTCGACTTGTTGGCTTGGATATCCTTCCGCGCCTGATCGAGCTTGGCAGTATTATCCTGCAAAGCCGTCTTGTTGTCAGCCAAATCCTGCTGGATTTGCTTGACCTCTTCAGGCGAGACAGCGGAAGCCACGGTGACAGTGGCGACTGCCGACCAGTCGGAACGGTTGCCCGCATGATCGACAGCACGGAAAGCGTATGTGTGCGAAGAGCCAGCCGTCAGACCAGTAATCACATAATCGCCGATACCGGTCGCGACGGCCGCGATCTCCCTGAAAACACCATCAGCCAAACGTTCGCCGAGAATATTCCTATCCCAATCAATAGGCATGGAACCACCATCAGCGGTTTTCCCATCCCAAGCAACCGAAACCACGCCCAACTCGGAAGAAAGGATCGGCTTGGATGGGACCGGAGGCGGTGTCGTGTCCTTGGCGACAGTCAACGCGAACACGCTGGACCATTCGCCCATCTGGTCGGAATACGATGGAACGGCACGCACTCTGATAAGAATCTGAACACCGCAATCCAGATTCGACCAAGACAACGTATGCTCAGTGGTCGTGCCAGCGGAATGCCACTCATGCCCAGTCTTGTTCACACGATATTCGACCGCATACGACGTGATGTCCATGGCGGTGCCATCAGTCGCCAACGTCACATCATCCCAACGGGCCGTAACCATACCACGCGCATACCCGTTCACATTGATGTACGCATCGGAATTGGCCGACAGATTCTGCGGAGCCTTCGGCACGCGATGGTCCTTTTCAGGAGCCGGAATCGCACCAGACGCGCCACCCAAATGAGCACCACCGGTAATACCGTTCATACGCTTCGTCAAACGAACCGAGGAATCATAATTCTTGTCGTTCAGAATCAGCGAAGCCTTGAACCCAGTCGAGTCGAGTTGCAACGTGACCTGTTGGACACGGACCTTCTCACGGTTCGCCACTGTAGGCGCGGTAATCCAATCGCCTATCGTGTAATCGATGAGCGGCAGACAAGACGCTTCGACCACGTTCACGGATCGCGTGTACTGTCCACGAACCCTAGCCGCGTTAGCCAACGTCGGTTTGATGAGATGTTCGGCGGTCTCCTTCTTGTTCACACCCTGTTGGCTTGAATACAATTCCCAACCGCCCCAAGGCTTCGGGGCGTTCGGATTATCCTGCCGGAAATTAATATTGTCGCCACGTACAAGGATCGAGGAAGCCAACCCGTCGATACTCTCGTCATCGGGAGCCTCCGACACATCCTGAGCAAGCGTCACCACACACGATTTGGACAAGTCACGGCAGACGGCGACGCTATCGGCGTTCCATAACAGCAGTTGCCGGGCATTGGTACGCCAATCGCATAAGCCGTTGTTCACCAGCGAATCCAACACGTCCTGTATGGAAATGCCAAGATCGTAATATATGCTCGGCAGCATGTAGCCCCACTGTTTGCCAGCGGAATCGGCACCGGAAGTGAACCGGCTGCAATCGACTTTCACGCCGCCACGATTCCAATTCTCATCCATGAACGTGCGCATGATCGTGCCAGCGTTCGCGTTCGCGAATTTACGAGTGCCTTTCTCGTCGCCGCTGGTCTCCAATCTGGACGTGTCCAGATTCAAAGCCTTCTTCAACAGCCACCCGTAGGAAACGCCGGTCAACGACACCGTGTCGGATACGTCCAGAGCATTCCTTGAACGTGAAGCGATAACAAACCGGCCATTATACGGTTCAATCCAGCGTCCACCATCAGACACTTCCACGGCGATTTCCAAGCCGGTTTCAAGACGCCGGTCAAGAATCTCACCACGCAAAGCTTTACGCGAATAGCTGACGGTCAAAGCACCTACAGCATCATGAGTGAACGACACAGTATAGGAAGTCGGCTCAGGCAGCAATCCAAGCTTGCTTCCATTGGCCTGATATGCGACAAGACGAGATTTTAGAGTCTTACCCATAAGCATCCCTCAACTTAAAAAGAAAGAAGCCAGTGGAAATCACCACCAGCTTCTCTTAAACCTGCACGCCACATTCCCGGAACCAGTGGCCTTAACTGCAATCCTGTAGTCACCAGAAACATCAGGATTGACTTGCAACCTACCGGAAGGCAGATAATCCAATCCGACTGTCTCGTTCTGAGAACCGCCAGACCATGCGGAATCACTATCGGAACTCCATGCAGTCAACGATCCCGCATCCAAATACAAGTAAGGCCGAGCATCCACGCGCGTGCCAGACCATGTGATACCGGTACCGGATACCGTATCCTTCACCGTTATGCCCGTCACACCTTTCGGGAAACGAAACACCATGTCTGTTATGGGAGCGTCACCGCAACTATACGGAAGTTGAGTGGAAAGCACACTCGGACTAGCGTTCGGAACGCCCTGCCAGAACGTGTAGTATCCGGCGGACGGCATCACCGAACCACCGGACATGACCTTCCCGCCATTCAAAGGCAAAGAAACGGTCTCATATGCGACGGAACGCCACCACACGTCAGGCATGGCGAACACGGCAGTGAACGGAACAAACCTGTTCGGATGACTTTTGGAATCATCAGGACTCAAAGAGGTCAACTCGACACGGGTACGCTGCTCGACACCATCGACAATCCGACTCATGACAAGATTCGGCATCGTGCATAACCGCATCAGCCTGGATGATTCACCAAGCACATCAGGCTCCCAAGCGCATACCTGCAACGACAATTGACGTTCCGAAAACCTAGGCGTCATGCCGGAAGGGATGGAACCATGCCGTTGCGGAACCGTCGAAACGGTACGGTCAACACTGATGGCGCTCAACAATGTCGAACCAACAGTGACGATGCAGTTCTCCGAATCAAGAGGAACATTATTCAACCTGTAGAAACACGTGGAAAAAGCCACGATACTCCCCTCTCACATGCCGATCATCGCAGCCTTGTCCAACTTCTGATTCGTCTGAACCGAGATTGGCGTGATGGTCGGATATTGGAAGTTCTGCGTAATGTTGTATGTAGGACCGCTTTCAAACTTGACAGCGTCGGAAGAGCCTGCGGAATAGTCAGAAACCATGGAAGGCATCGAAACACGAGTCATACGACGCGCGTTCTTCAAATACTGGCTTGGAATGTCACCGCTCGCATTGATGGCGCTCATCACTCCCTTGCCGTACAGGGCTTCCATGCTATGCACTGCGGCGGCACGTACGACATATTCACCGGTGGACACGTCAGTGGAATCGTTCAAAGCGATGGAATCGCTCGTGTTCGTTCCGCGTCCGACGATCCTGCCGGTGCGAGTCACATCACCGCCCTCGACCTCACCACCTGTCGCACGTCCTCTCTTGGTTCCGAAAATAGCGTTGAACGTCCTGCTCGCCCAACTTTTGCCCTCGGCCCACAAAGTGCCGAGCATTCCCCAGAAACTACCGGAAATATTTCCACCGAACTGCGCGTTATACGTGCTTCCATTCCACTGGTTCGCGGTGCGCTCAGCACTGCGTTTCGCAGGCTGGGTGTTGTCCCTCGCGCCGAGTGACGCGGTGGGTCTCAACGAACCGTAGGCGTTGGCGTCGCCTTTCAAATAGTCAATGGTCATCGAAGCAAGATCGGAAGCCTTCAGATTGGTCGTATAGCCATTGCCATCAGTGCCTTTCTTGAACAGGTCGGCATGTTTCCTGACCTCATCGGTAGCGACAACGGCCTGATTGCCGTCTGCGTCCAACACGATGGTGTATTTGCCTGAACCGTCTGTGCTCGCATTGTTCATGAGATTGTTCACGGTTGATTGAACCTCATCCGCGCTGGACAATGCTCCGCTGTTGATACCGTCAAGGACCGTGGTGAAGATGGCCGTATTGCCCTCGCCGGGGAACAATGCCCGCAAATCAGACAAGTAGGATGTCAGATTCTGCTTCGACTGTTCCGTTTCGGTCTTGAACAATGTCTTGACCTCTTCAGGAGTCAACCCATACAGTTGTTGCAGTTTCTGAATCTCCGACTCCGGGACGCCCATCGCCTTCGCCGTCTCGTAGAACTGTGTTGACAATTCCTGCTGTTTCGCATTCACCTCATCGGTTGACGCGCCGGAAGCGACCAACTGTTCAAGCCAATCATGGCCTGTCGTAGCGAGATTCTGCAAGCTGGTCTGAGCCAACTGTCCAGCCTCGGTCATGTTATTGAACGAGTCTGCGGCACTGTCCCAAACGTTCTGTACGCCCAATTCCTTGATGCGCTGGATGGAATCACCCAAACCGTTGTAAATCTGACCATATTCCGTTGCGACACTCAAAGCGTTCTGCTGCGCGGTACGCTGATTATTGACAATGTCGTTGTACTTCTGTGCGGCACTGTTCAACATCTGCTGACGTTGAGATTGAGTCGCAATGGCAATGGAAACCGAATCGGAATCCTCACCCATCTCGATCAAACTCTTCGCATAGCCGGCAGCATGACCATTCGCGACGGAAGTCGCTTCCGCATTATCGATGTACTGCTGACGTGCCTTTTCCATTACTGCTATAAGCTTCTTGGCTGCACCAGCTTCATTACCGTAATTCTGCGTCGCGGTAGCCGAATAAGTGCTGTGAGCATCATATGTGGCCTTCAACTGATTCATCATCGAGTTGTAAGCCTTCGTACTGCCGCTCGCAGCCTTGCTCAGGTCAGTGGTCGAAACACCAAGCTTGTCGGCGGCTTCGGCAGTATTCTTGAATCCAGTTGTCCAATCATCCAACCAGCTCCAACCAGTCTCAGCATAATTACCGTCCTTGAACGCATCCTGAATCGCGGAAGCGACATTGGATAACGCGCCGGAAGCTTCGGCGGCCGAATCAGGAATCTTACCCAACGCTGTCGCAATATTCTCGGAAGCACGCTCAGTCGCCTGAGCTTTCGCATTGTAATCGGAATACGTTGCGACTGCTGCCGTAATGGCAGCCACACCCCAAGTCACCGGATTGGAAAGCGTAGACGCAAGCATCCCACCCAAACTAGACGCCACGGCCTTCACCTTGCCCATCGCGCCCTCAGCAGAGCCGACATTCGACACGAACTTAGAAACAGCGGGATTAGACGCCACCCACCCCTGAGCGACATTCTTCAACGTCACACCAGTACCGGCGGAAGTCACGCCCAACTCCATCAAAGCCTTCTGCCATTGCAGCGACTTCATCGTGTTCTCAACCACGGCAAGCTTCACCGTGTCCAAAGCGGTCTTGCCAGCCTTGCCGAACGTGGCGAACACGCCCAACGCGGCCTGAATCGGTTCCGGCAACGCGCTGAAAGCCTTAGCCACAGCCTCGGCGGCGGTAGCGATAGCCTGAATCAGCGGAGCAGAAGCACGAAGAGAAGCAGCCAATGTGCCGCCGAACGTCTTAGACAGTTGCCCGACAGTCGAAAGCAGCTGGCTGAACATCGGACTCACATCGCCAACAGCGTTGAACACCTTCTGGAAACCATCGGAAACACCAGACGAGAAATCGGAAATACCACCGCTACTGTTCTTCAACAGGCGGCTCACATTCTTCGTGAACGAAGCAATCGTCCTACCGGCATCACCGAAAACATTTCCCACGGTATGCCGCAGAGAATAGCCAGCGTCACCAATCTCGGAGAATGAATCACGCATCGCGGACTGCGCCACTTTAGCGCCAACGGCCCACGACTTCAACGTGTCTTGGAACTTTGCCGAATTGACAGCCTTATCCGCCTTCTGCAACTCCTTGGAGAAGCTTTGGATGCCATTCTGGTCCTCAGCCAAAGCGGAATACAAGCCGGAAGCAATACCCATGAGCGCTTTCACGGAATTCTTCAAATATCCAGCCTGTTCAATGACACGCTGCATCGACTTCTCAATCTCACCGGACGCGCGTGCGTTATCGACCCAACGTGCGAACTGATCCGCAAGCTCACTCACATACCGTGTGGCACGAGGGAGATACTGGCTAGTTGAATCGCCAAGATTCAGGAAAGCCTTGACAAGGCTCTCAACACCCGGTTCCAAATAAGTCAACGACTTATTCACATCGTTGAAAATGCTGGATACGACGCTTGTCTTATCGGCTTCCTTGACCATCTTGGTCATGCCGACGACGATTCGTCCCTCATGGTCGGCAAGAGTTGACATTTGGGGAATCAACGTGTCGGCAATGGAATCAGCCAATCCACGGATGGCCGGACGGGCCTGACCGTAGAACGCGTTAACCACGCTGTCGGACAGCTTGCCCAGCTTCGTGGATGCAATGTCGATCTGCTCGCTCCAAGTGGCGCCCTTTTCGCCCCAAATCATCTTCACGGACGCATAGGCGGCGCCCAATCCGACGAGAGCGGCAGGAGCGGCCAATGCGGCCTTCGACATGGAAACAATCGAAGCGCCGACGCCGAGCACGCTACGGGACATGTTGATAGCGCCAGCGGAAACACCGGCGAACACGGTACCCAATGCGGAAAAGAACGGAACCTTCTCATCCAGCGAGTCCATGAAATTCACGAATTTCTGGAATTGATTGTTTACAGCACGCAAGCCTGTCGCGCCATACGTCATGCCATCCAGCATTTTGCCGAAATCAGTGGCATGGAGTTTCGCGTAAATCTCGACGGAACGAGGACGGGTGAGCATGGCAAGATGAGTACGGGCACCAGCCGTTTTAAGGTCGATGTCCATTTCAAGCTTCTTATAATCTTCTTGAAGCTTCTTGGCCTTCTCACGCGCACGGGTCACATCCAAATCAAGATTGACCTCATAGTGGTAGTTCTTGTCCTTGCCGGAATGGAACGCAGCAAGATTCAGCTTGTCGATGGCTGACCGGTAGTCGGTCTCGATGTCGTTCGGAAGACTGCGGAATTTCCGCTTCAACGCTTCAAGTTCGCGTTCCATGCTTTTCGCGCCGTCGAGATAGACCTTCGCATGGGCGTCCATCCCATCGACCTGCTTCAGACGCTTGGACACGTTCTCGAGAACGTTGACGACCTCGGAAACATCGTTGACGTCAACACGGATGTTCGCCTTGCTGTCATGCTTCAACTGCTGCATCGCATTGTCGAGCTGTTCGACGAGACGGTTGGCGCGAGCCATCGAGACATTGTTGGAACTGCCCAGAGGCTTGACCTTCTCGATCGCATCCTGCATACTGCGGATGTGCTTCTTGACGTTATCCAAAACGTCGATCTGCTTGTTCGCGTATGCCGTGGTCAATCGCGTGTTGCGTTTCACCGCGTCCTGATACGATTTGCTTTTCAGCGTGACCTTGCGCCAAGCATCGCCACCATTGGCGATACGCTTGTTCATCGCGGAAACGGCCTTGTCGGAAGACTGAACTTGCTTGCGCATCGTTCGCAGATCACGCAAAGCGTCGGTCAGCTCGACTTTCGGGGATACTTTACGTTTATCAATGTCCCGAAGAACACGTTTCAGATCGGAGTCATCGCCACGAATCTCAACATTCTGGACGATGCCATCATCCTCGATACGCCTTTTCGCCGCACGCCAACGAGACATGTCAACGTCAGGCGTCACACGAACATCGAAATCGTCATCGGCGTACCTGGCGAGCTTACGGCGGAGTTCTTCGCCAAAACCCTTGGTGTTCGGATAAATATCAATTCCAACGGAACCGGCGAGATACTCCACCATAAGAACCCCTGTTTTTCAATCACATGCCCAGAAACGCCTTCATCGACTCGAAGTTGGCGGAAACACGCCTATCAACGCCATCGGCGGAGTGAGGGGGCATAATCGGTTTGAACTCAGGGTGCTTGCCATCCTTGAACTGCAATGTGCCGGAAACCAGCAAGCCGACCTGATTGTAAATACCCAACAGCAGACTCGTATCCTGAGTGAACCCGTGAAAACTCAAACCGGAATCACTCTCGGACTCGGCGCTGGCACGCTCATCAGGATGGTTCAGCAACCATTCCCGATACAACGACTCGTCATAGCCGGCAAGACCGCCGATAAGGGTCAAAAGAAAACCGCCGTCATACTCATGCATGGCGGCGGGAAGATTCAGATTGTAGAACCTACGGAAATCACACGTAAGCTCTACTTTGCATTTCCGGTAGGCGTCCTTGACGCTTCGGATTTTCCCAAGGACGCACCATAGAATGCGTTAAGCAGAGTGAACACCTGCACCAGAACAGTCGGAGTCCTGCCAGTGACCCACTTGTGGTAGGCGTCAACGTCCTTGGCGATCTTCTCGAAGAAACTATCGCTGGCAGCCACCATCCTGGCTATAGCCAGACTTGAATCGACATCATCGGAAGTCTTCTTGCGGAACACGCCGTAACTGTCGGACGCCACGGCATCGACGACCATGAAATCGCATGTCTGCGCCACGGAGAACTCATGAGCCGGAACGAACTCAGGGCATCCGGCCAGTTCCTCGTGCTGTTCGACGAACTCAGCCAGCGTGTCAGGAATCTCCGGAACGGTCTTAACGGTGTTCTTATCAGTTTTGGAAGCCATAATCTGTAATCCCCATCAAAAACCCATCTGCCAATCGTTGGAAAGGATTGCCCCCGCACGGATGGGTACATGCGGGGGCAATAGGAAATCTCAGCCTTTCGAGGTCAAATCCGATACGGTCTGGGAGGAGTCACCCGGATTCTTACCGCTGGAATCCGGGCTGGTTATTTTGACACGAACGTCTCCGGGGCGAAAATCTGGTACGCGCCAACCTCACCATTGGCACCGGCCTTCAGCACGCTAGTGGATTTCACGACGGCGTTGAAGCTGAACTCCGCGAAATCCTCATCGGCGAGGCTGACGTTATCGAACGTGAAATCGGTCTCCGGCAGATACAATCCGAAGCTCAGCTTGTCGGAATCATCGTAGGCGAGAACGAACAACGCCAGATGCTGCACCACGGGCTGCAACGGCACGACGATGCCGCCCTGTTCGCCGGCCCAGCCGCCAGTAACCTTCGTGATCGTGGCCGAATCACCCTGCACGGACGCGCCGGACACGGTGATGGTCGGAGCCTCGGTAGAACTCTTCGCACCGGCGACAAGCCACGTGTCCTTCGTGGTGGTGTCCCCGCCATCCTTGCTGAAGCTGATCTTGTTGTTGTTGGAGGTATGGCCGATATTCTCCCAATTCGCGACGGAACCGCTGCCAGCGGCGGCAACAGTACCACTATTCAACAAGAACGAGGAAACTTTGGTCGGAAGAGCGGTCTTCGCGGGAGCCGTGAACAACGTACCGCGAGACGCCTGAATCAGACCATCGGCATTAATAGCCATAATGGTGCCTTTCTACTTGAAATTGATAAAAGAAAAGGCCCGACCGATACCGGTCAAGCCTTGAACGAATCGCGGGCAGTCACAACAGCCGACAGCCCATACTCCTTGACATTCTTGCCTTGATTCTCTTTTGAATCAGACTGCCTCTTCTGCGCCGTCACAGACACGGTGCCAACCGTCCCAGCTGTCGTGGACTCCTCGAACGGCCAACCCTGCACCGTCTTATACAAGTGACGTGCAAAACCGTGAGGATCGTTACAGTCAGCGGCCAAAACCGTGAACGTCACACCGAAACGCCACAATCCACGGTCAAACTGTTCGGGAGCGGAAACATAATAGAGAAGAACCTGTCCACGTTCACCGTAAGCGTTCAAAGGCAAGTCAAGCTCGCTGCAAACCTTCACATCAGGCCACTCCTCGCACGGATACGCCCGATTCAACAGTTCATAAACCAACTGTTCCGCATCAATCGACTCACGAACATCAATGGCAAGACGCTGAAAAATGTTGTCCGTCACAATCTCACCCGACTCAACGAATCAAACATGATATGTTTTCCCGGAATACGCGCTCTCGGATCACGAGGCCCATACTTGTGCTCAAGCCACCGGTTGAAATAGCCGAACTCCAAATGCGGAGCGACCTGCGTGCCATCACGGCCCATGACGGACATGACAATCTGATGATGCCAGCCGACTTTGCGAACGGAAACCTCGATCCTATCCGCAACGCTTGAATGCGTAGCGGCCTCATTCGCCTTCGCGCGGACGGCAGACACGCTATGCATGGCGGCGCGGCGTGTAAGTTCCGGCCCATACATCTTCGCAATATCGGTAGCGACGCTACGTCGAACCGTGACCCTTCCCAACGCCACCCACCTCCTTCACCCATTCAGGCTCGGAAATGCCGCCATCAAGATAATCGCCAATAACAACACGACGTGCACGAACCTCCCAATGCCGGGAGAAACGAGAACCACTCCCACGCCACGTAGGAGCGCCGTCAGCATCGTAATAATCGCCCTTATACCAGATCCGGGAATAAATGTCGCCGGGCCATTCCCTCGCAATAATCTGCAAAGGAGTGACCTCTTCCAAACCGCCGGGGTTATCCGAAGATGGCGTCTTATCCTCAGCTCCAGAAATAGAGAACATGCCAGCCTGCTGCGCACGACCCTCAACACAGCAGATGACCTTCACCGGATCGCCAGTCTGCACATACTGGCCGCCGTGCGCGTCCTGAACATGCTTGCGAGGAATCACAACGACATAATCCGTGTCGAACAGCTGTTTCTGACCACCGTAATGGGTTTGGTCATCCTCGTAGAGGTAATGGCGTTCATTCGTATCATCGTCAAACAGAAACGCCATCATCAACCTCCATAACCGGGGTCGAAACCAAGACTGATGTGTGACATCGTGCCAGCGGATTCAGCGAAACCATTCAGAATCGATTTCTCAGCTTTCGACAAGAACAGCCGGGGACTTGGATCATAGCCAGGCTGATTCTGCTGCGGATCATGCTCCGTGTACGAGTAAGAACCGTTCGCTTCGGTTTTGAACCGGTTGAAACGTACTACGCGTAACACCATTTCGCATACGACCGACGCGAAATCACTTTCAGAGAGACGCCCTTTCTTCAAGCGTGTCCGGACAATCGGGCATTCGCTCAAACAGATGAGAGCGGCCTTGCGGCATTGAGCGGAAATCCAATCAGTGTCGAAATGCTCTTCAAATGAATCCGCGTCGGCGGAACCGTAGACGCGCATATACTTCAACCAGTCGATGTTGTCGATGATTGCCGTGCTCATACGCGCCTCCTACATCATGCGGTCAGTACAGTGGCCTTCAAAGTGCTGTTGGACTGCACAAGAACCGGCAATGCAGTACCGTTCACGTAAGCCTCGTATCCCGGAGTCGAAGACGGAGTATTCAGCACGGCTCCGATAGGGCCAGCGTTCTTCTCACGGCTGATGCCATATGCAGGAGTCTGAGCTTCAGCGGTCGGCCCCAACGCGGTGTAACCCATGTTCACGTCACCGAAAGCCGGAATCAGCAGGATGGTGTTCTCAGGGAAGAAGCTCTTGACGCCACCCGGAAGAGTAATCTTGGACTGGCGAGCGAAATCACGATACCTTTCGTCAACAACGTAAATATCCTGAATGCCGGTGTACAGGCTCAAAACGCTCTTCACATCATTCTCGGAAACAAGAGCCGGAAGGGTGGAACCCTGACCGCGGAACAAGTAGTTGATGATGGCCGCGTTGGACGTCAAAGCGTTCACAACCTTACGGGTGGTGACCATGATGGTAGGACGCGCACCCTTCTTATCGTCGATAAGGTCGGACCATGTACGCAAATCCTTGACCGGATCACCAGTCTTGTCCCAAGTCTTCGTAGTTGTCAAAGAAGTGGATAGTGCAGAATCACGTGCATAATCCCAAGCTGCATCCTCATTGGATTCTGTGATGCCGAGCTTCGCGTCAACGGCGACGGCCACACGCGCCTTCTCCAGACGGTAGGCCAATTCCTTGCCCAACTGAACGAAATAATCGCTCAGAGTGGTCTTCAAATCTCCGTTGGTCATGGAAATGTTGCCATTTGCGATGTCCTTTTCGGACACGCGCATACGCTTACGCAACGGCAGCATGGAAGTGTAGGACAGCTTCTCGCCGCCAACAGTACGACCATACGGTGCCTCAGCATCCCAAGTGGAGAACTTCATCTCATCAACCTCAGGATCATCCTGATTCGGAGTCCACTCGACAGACAAGCCGGTGAACTGGTCCGGCAGGATGGAAGCGAACGGCAAAGCTGCCGTAGTTGTCTGATAGGCTCCCAGCACGATGGCGGAAGCCTCGTCGGGAGTAATGATGTCCTTATTCAACAGACTCATTGAAAAACCTTCCTAATATGCGAAAACCCGCCATGATGGGCGGGTTTCAAACGGGTAGAAACTAAACTCAGGCAGTATGGCTGGTGTCACTTGCGGATGCGGCGGCAGTTGCCGGATTCAACACGGTCACATGCGGAGCTGCGGCGCCCTTGTCATAATCAAGGAACAATCCCTCCAACTTCGCCTTGCTGAAATCAACGGTGTACGGCAGATTCTTCTTATCGATAACACCCATATAGCGGACGCCGACAGTCGGATACTGATCCTCGAAACCGGTACGAGTGAACTGCACATGCACCTGAGACTCCAAGAAGCCGATGATCGTGCCATTACGGCCATCGGAAGCGTTCGGATCGTACGGGCCATAGTTGTTGGTTCCAGTAATCTGAGCCAGCGGAATACCGGATTTAGTCCAAGCCTCGTAATCATCGTCGGTAATGGACGCGAAGTAATCGTTCTCATGCGACTTGTCCTTGGTGAACGTAGACAAGTCAAGCTGTGCTTCACGCACACCATCGGTGATACGATTGATAAGCCAAGACTGGTCATCCTTCGGAGCGGTCTTGGCGACAGTATGAACCATCTGATTGGCCATATTTATCTCCTTATAAAACTATTTCTTGATTTCGGAATGCTTCACGCCGTAGTTGTAAGCGTCGGAAACGCTTGACTGCGGCTTGCACACATGCATGTTTCTGCTCTGCAACTCCTTCGCCAACTCCGGCGATGGCTCACATGGAGCATTCCCATCATTCTTTTTCTGCCCCGCTTCAACCGTTTCAGTCTTGCTCGGCATGAACTTCACAAAAGCGTCAGCCCATTCGGAAATCTTTTCCGGCTCAGTCTCCCCACACAAAGTGTCGAAAGCCTCGTCGGTAATCTCTGGATGCAGTTTCTGCGCCTTCAAACGGGCTATCTGCACGTTCGCCTTGGCAAGAGCGCCCTCAGTGTCGGCAAGCTTCGCTTCGGCGGCATTGGCACGATCACGATTCTCATACATCTTCTGCTCGTTCTCACGAGCCTGATGCTTCCACATGCCCAACTTCTCGGAAAGGTCATCCGCACCATTCTTTTGAGTCGCGGTATCGGCGGCTACAGGAGAAGTGGCAGTGTCCTTCGGCTGCGCGTTCACGCCCGTTTCAGGCGCATTCGTAGATGCCGCCGTTTCAGCGGTATTGGTATTTTCATCAGCCATTAGGCTTGAATCCTTTCAATAGTGTTATGCGGCTTCGCCAAGCATCGACCGCATCTGGTTGAGCATGGTCTTCTGCCATGCCATAGCCTGTTTCAAATTCTTGGAAGGCTTGAACGTGAACGTCCTACCCTCATAGCGGAAAGTCACCGGTTTACCGGCCTTCTGCACTTCCTTGTAACGCCGATTGAACTCGATTGCCCGATTCTCCATACGACGGCACTGAGCCAACGTGGATTTACGGTCAGGCGTATGCCAAGCGTCAGAAGCCTTCGACGGAACTGGACTGGGCGTATCCTTCGCATCCTCGGCAAGAAGCACAGGGCCCAACTCGCCATGAGTAATGGTCTTGACCTTCACCTGCTTCAACGCGGACGCGGTAGTACCACCAGCCTCGGCGTACAAGCGTTTCAAATCCTTCTGATTCAACTGGAAACCCGGATCGTAATCACTGCCAGCCGGTGCCACACCACAATGACAGTTAGCGTGCAACGGCAACAAGTCAGCCGTCGAATACCATCGGTCAGCCGCCACCACGCACAAGCCACAAGAACCCGTCTTGGACAGTTCGGGATGTAACACCCTGCGATACTCCAACACCTTGCTATCCTTGTACCGTTCAAGCGTGGCGCTCGTCTGCGCCCTCGAAACATCCTCGTCAACAGTGGTCTGCAAACGGTTGAACGCCTGTTCAATCCACTTATCAACCTCGCTGAATATCTCATCGGTCTTGCTAGGCCACGTTTCAGGACGAATCGTGGGGTTTTTCACCGCAAGACTCCGATACGTGTCAGCCGGACGTTGCGCCACAAGCCACGGATCGGTATTGTCACGAGGAAACACCAAACTAGGCACATCCCCCTTCGGAGTGACGCCCACAAGCTTCAACGTCTCATTCGCATAGGAGACGCCCAAACGGCGCACCTGCTGAATCAACGCCATCTCCAACAACGCCATACGGGATGCGACGGCAAACGTCATACCATCATTCCACCAGTCAGCGGGCGTCAGCATGTCCCACATTCTGTGGGCTTGACTCACATACTGGTTCACCAGCGTTGCACGAGCCTGTTCAAGCGTGTTAGACAACGATTCAAGCGACTTACCGGCCATCAGGACTCGGACTCGCCTTCATCGACAAGCTCACCCTCGACGTTCGGCAAACCATCCACAGCGGACTGGGTTTCATCATCCCAACCCGTAGCCGGTTCCACAGCAGCAACAGGCTTCGCATTACTCTTATTAGCCTGGCCGGAAATGTTGAACTGGTCTGCAAGACGGTTCATATCATCCTCCGACACATCCTGAGCGGTGAAGCCCATCTTGTGCGTGAGAATCGTCCTACGCGCCAACAAGCCACTCTGATACAACAACTGGCAAGCCTGAGCCTGTTCCAGCGAACTGGTCGTGTCCATCGGCTTCCACACCATCTCAAACTCGGACGCCGAAGCATTCGCGGTTTTAGACGCGGCCAAAGCCATACGCACCATACGCACGATAGGCTCAGAATCCAACTCGTTCATCGTCTGCACTTTGAACTTCAACGTCTCACGCTTCAACTCAGCACCATTGGCGGAACCCTGCACGTCAGGCGAAAGAATATCCAACGGAATGCCAGCGGCGGAAGCCAACTGCTTCACATCGGCCATGATGTTGTTCTGCAAAGAACCGGTATCAGTGGTCTGAGACTCCCAAATATCAACACCATCAGGAAGCTTCCACAACGCCGCAGGGCCAACCGCGAACGTGGATGCCAAATCAATAGGATCACCAGCCTGCTTGTCTCCGTCGATGACTTCCTGATCCTCTTCGGTGTACGTGGTTGGAACGGTGCCTTTGATGGCACGCTGTCGGAATGCTTGCATCATCGTGATGCACAAACGGTCGAACGTTTCACGGTCGATACGTTTCAGCATCGGCAGATACGGCTCGAACAATCCCTGCCCGTCAACCGTGCTCAAACGTACGATAGGGAGCGAATCGCATCCCTCCGCATAAGAGAAATCAGATGCTTGTGAATCCTCAGCCCACTCCCAATCGCTACCAGGCTCCCAAGCTTTCGCATCAGACGCGAACTTAGCAACCGACGAAACATCGTTAGGATCAACAACGGAACGATCATGTTCACGTTGTGCCGTCTTGGAATACACTTTCGTCGTGGTCTTGCTGTCATCAACAACAAGACGATACAATCGAATGACTTCCTTGTTCTCGCGGTCCAGATACGTGTATTGGATAGCAGCAGTCTCACCAACATCCATCCAGCATTCCCAAGGGCTGAGAGGCGTGATGAATCTCCCACGTCCAGCATTGGAAACCAAGCCAAACGAGCATCCGTAATCGCCTTTGTCTGGCAGCATATTGCGACGAAGAATAAAATTCAGGCCGCATTGTTTCGCCATCCTATCGGCATCAGTGTCCTTCAACGAGGAATCCTCGACCTTACGGAAACCATTAGGCTGCTGACGGTCGGTCACGCTCTCACTGATACGACGGGCGAGATTCACAACACCCAACTGGCGCATCAGCTTGTACACTGGGGCAGCGTTCGGATCAGTGCCTTGAGGCACACTGTTCGCATCCACCATCTCCCTGCCATCCTTGAACAGTTTCAATTCGGCAAGATACGGCAGACGAGCGCCCCACTCCCGCGCCAGATTGGTAATGACGTAAGCATCATCGTCATCATCGGAAGCGTTCTTAATCATCAACGAGTCAGACACTCGAAATCACCACCTAGTAAATTCTCATCGGAGCGGAACGACGTTTGACCTCAGCCAATTCCAAATACTTTCCACGAGCCGTGTAAGCCAACAGGCCAGCCATGCACGCATCAATCTTGTCCGGCGAATTAGGAGACTCCTTATAAATCGCATAACCAGTACGAGTCTCACGCCTACGAGCATTACGGAAATGATTCACCAACCGCGGATCAGCCAACAATGCGATATCATCCTTGACCGGCTTCGACTTACGGTCAGGCTCCGTATATGGGTAACGGAACGCGGTATGCGCGTTATCCAACGCAACCTGCATGTCCTTATACCAGTTGTTAGTCCAGAACTTGATCTTGTCGCCGCTCTTACGCGGCCCGACCTTCAACTTCTTCCCGTAATCCTTCTCCCAACCGCCAATCATCTGCTCGAAATACGCGACATCAGCGAAGAAGCCGACCACATTGTAGTTGTCCATCATCCAACGGGCCATGCCGTCGAACGCATCACGGTTCACACGCCAAGTGGCCTTCTCAGGCCCATCAGGAGCGGACTCCAACTTGATAAGGAACAACATGCCATCGGACACGCGGCAACCCACAAGTGCCGTAGAATCATCGGACACGGAACCATCGAACCCCAACGTAATAGGCTCACGTTTCGTCACGAACCGTTGCCACGCGCCATCCAAACGAATCGAATTGAACGCCGTATGCATTTCATCCCGATACAGCATGTGGGACTGAATATCGGACTCGGTAAGCCAAGCGTCATGCACGCTCGACAAAGTGTTGAAAAAATAACGCATCGAATCAGCAGGATCGGAGTCAGGCTGGTAAATCTGATCCATCTGACCATTCAGGTCAATCCACCCATCCTTCGACGGGCCAAGCTCACCATCCCAATACGAATGGCCTTCCGTATCCACGCCATCGGCGTTCAACACGGTCATACGACCATCGGGCAATATCAGATGATCCTTGCCATCAGAACTCTTCGCACTCGCACCATACGCGACCTGCAAGGCGCGGAGAACCTTCTTCTCGTCAGCGAAATCATCCAAGTCGATGTTCGCATACACATGGTCGAAGTAGATGCCGCTACGATGCTTGATCTTGCCGGAAGCAGTATCCCACGCATACTTGTACGACGTTTCCGCAATGGACTCCTCCCCCGGCTTGTACATCGTCGAGGTTTCCAGAATCCACGGGTCTGCATCACCTTTACGTTTGCCGAGGTTACGTTGAACGGTCTTGTACATGTTGCGAAGCTTGTTCGTGTTGTACAAGTGGGTTTCGTCACAGGCGGCGAACGTTTCCAAACCGCCATCCTTGGACGCGGCACCGCTCGTGGTCGGAACAATCTCCCCACCCTCCGGCAAGCCGATACGGGTACGGCCAACATCAAGGCCGACACCCTTCAACTGGCTCAATGGGCCTTGATCGCAGTTGTAGTAAATCGAATCGAAGATATTGCCCGTCTGGCCTTCGGCGGTAGCCAAGCAGAGAATCTGCGGCATCTGCACCATATGGCCGACAGGCTCACCCTTCGCATACGGGTAGACCTCGCCCAGAAACTCGTAAGTCTCCCCTTCTTCCGCCCAATGATCGAACCTGCAAGGAGCCAAACCCTCGAACGCGCAAATGCCAGCGGCCTTACCGGACTTGTTCTTACCCTTCGCACGCGAATAGAACACACGATTGAACCTGCGGGTACCCCACTCGGTCAACGCATAGGCGTGAAGCATGAACACGTACTCGTCCATGTCGAACGTCTCAGGCAGGCCAACACCGCCACCACGACCAACACGGAAGAAAGTCTCAATCCACCAAACCGCGAACATTCCCATCGAACGAGTCAAATCCTCGCCATGCAATTCGGGAATGCGCGTATGCATCAGGCACCACCGTCAATGACACGCAAACCCAATGCGGAAGCACGCTGCCTGTTCCGTTGAACGTTACGAGCGCCCTCGGTATCGCCCTCATACGCGGAAGCCTTCATATCGTCAGGCTGCGGAGCATCGAACTTCAACCTCACACGAGCCTCGGGCGTAATGCCCAACGTGGCCTCACGCTGACGAATCTCGGAAGCCAACATCCAACGGCCCTTAGTCTTCGGACGCCAGAAATCATCCTTCAACAACGCCAAATCCTGAACCGCGTACCAGTCGGCCTCAACACCCATACGCTGAGCCAACGGACTGACACGAAGCGACTCATACCACTTCTTCGTCCGTTCAAGCCACTCCTGCCCATCAGGACGAACAGCAGGAAACTCCAAACCCATCGGACTATCAGGCGCACGAAGAATCGGATTCTTCGACTTCTGCGCACCACGACCATTACCAGCCACAGCCAGCCTCACAATCCGCCCGTTTCAGGCAATACGCGAAGCTAGGACGTTCCACCCTCGCAACGCTTGTGAACCAGCAGACGATTCGCCAAAGTCGCACTATGCGACTTCTCCAACGGAACCTTCCACACGAAAGCGGCACCATCGGCACCACTCGAACCAACATCAACCGGCTCATGGCATTTCGCGCACAAGCCGCCACACTTCTCAACCACCTGAGAATCAGTAAAAGACTCAACAACAAGCTCGGACTCAAGCTCGGACACGTCAACCGGACGCACATACATAGTCGTTTCAGGCTTCACCGGCAACGACTTATCATCATCACGAGCACGCTTATACGCCACACGGCAACGCCCAGAACAAAACAACTGGTCGGAACGCTTCGGATCAAACCACGTATGGCATTGAGGACACATGCGCTGGCGCAATGGCTTCAGCGGAGACCCCGAATAACGGTCACGGTCGTAATGCGAACGACACAACCCCTTCGCACACACCGGATTAGCGCAACCGGCAACCGCGCACATGAACTCATTCACTTGAAAGCCGGGTGAGAATACCAACGCTTCTCCCTCCGACTCCTACCCTTCGCACGACGAACCTCAGCAGACTCACCCTCGGTCTTCCGCTGATGATGCCAACGACACAACACCCACAAATTCTCAGGACGATCATCATCATGGACGGGATTACGAACCTTATGGTCAACCTCATTCCCATACCGTCCGCACAGGCGAACATTCCCGTAATCATCCTTGACCGGCCACTGGCACCTATGCCCATCCCGTTCAAGAATCATCGCACGGACACGCGGCCAATCAGGATTGAACCGTTCATCACGATGGGAACTAGACCACGCCACAATGCCTCCACAAAAACAGGGTTGGCCGGTGCTGAGCAGGAAAACACGCCAAAGGGGAAACATCCCAGCAGGAAAAGTTCTCAGATCAACCAACCCAAGTGCTCCGGGAGGGATTCGAACCCTCACACCCTACAGGTAGCGCATTTTGAGTGCGCCGCGTCTACCATTCCGCCACCAAAGCAAAAGAACAAGCGTCTCACACTCCACCCACAACAGGAGCATGGGACGCTCGTTCAACCCCCAGAGAGCCATAAGGAACCAATGGCATCATCACAATGGCTTTTTACCGCCAGCCACGGCGTGCGGATGCTGAGGGAGTCGAACCCCCGAACCCTTGCGGATTGCCACCTTAGCGAGGTGGTGCAATAAGCCACTCTGCCAAGCATCCAAAATGCAAGAGCCGCCGCAGCGACTCAGGAGACTGTTCCCGCAGACTAGGCGGGTCAGCTAAAACTAGAGCCGCCACAAGACGACTCCGAAGACCTTTCCCACAACCTGTGGGTAGGCTGAGCACAGCATGTTGGACTCGAACCAACATCGACGGTTTTGGAGACCGTAATGCTACCGGTTGCACCAATGCCATATACCCGACTTAGTTAACGTCCAAGTCGGAAAGACGTTCGGCATGGTGGAATGGGCTTTACCACCAACGGCAAGGAACGTGAAACATCTATGCACCCGTTTGGCCGTGCCTCCCCTTCGGTCATCAACCACCTGATTAAGGCAGGGAGCCTCTTATCCCCCACATGTTCCAGCGGAGATATTCGAGCAATGCCATCGATCTCATAGGCAGCTACCCCATGAAACCTAGAGCAAACCCCGGGAATCGAACCCGGCAACCAAAAGGCTGTGCCAACAGGATTGCAGACCAGCCCAAAATAATAGGTACGAGTCCATATAGGCCACGCCCGGGATAGACCGGTCGGACTGCTGACCGTACCGCATCTAGAATCCTCACACACCGCGTGTGAGTGGACGGTCAGACGTTGATGTGGCTTAAGCTAGCTTCACCGCCATCAACATCAATCCAAGGAACATTATACACAATATGTAGGGTGCAACAACGGTTGCAACCACTAAATATGTGAAGACTTCGTGAGTAACGGGTAATCCAAAAATGTTCCAGCGAGCATTCAGCGTCAGCACTAGAGAGCCAGCGGCCCCGGCTTTTTGACCCGGGGGGAGGCTCCCCCACGGGGGTGGTTGTTGTATGTGCAACATCAGTACATGTGTTCTATCGAACGTCTGTTCGCTCGAATGTTTGTTCGCTTGCGGTGTGGCGTGTCGTGTGCTATGTGCGGGCACGTTCCTTTGTATGCGATCATGTCCGTGCCCGTCG
>ULZT01047238.1_pt1 | contig 28712 bp, 26 predicted proteins | sample 1963371 | NCBI WGS metagenome assembly ULZT01 (sample SAMEA4835897, study PRJEB28245) | human gut metagenome | biome: gut microbiome; material: fecal sample | place: Denmark | collected 2008
CGGACATATGATAATCCTTTCGCTCAGTCTCCAAGAAAACGTCTGCGCCCTGTTCTCCTGCATGGAAAACTCGTTCTGCAAGGCAATGTCAAATCTGTAGGCAAGCTGCGCTTTTCCCGTTCTGCTTCTCCACCTCGTTCCATAAGGTTTCGCGGTCAGAGAAAGAGGGTGGAGCATGAGATGGCAGCAGGATTTCGGAACAGATTACGCCGCCCTTTTGGCGTAATCGCTGTCCTCGCTGTAATGCTCACTGTGCAGCTTTTCGCCGGAGCGATAGGCGGCAGCAGCCACAGCAGACTGTCCGGCGCTGCGCTTAATCCGGGTCACATGAAAATGATACAGTGCGATAGTCAATCACCCCCAAACTCATTTTTGTTGTGCTCGTTGATGGCCTCCATGAGCAGACCCTTGACTTCCGTCAAGGCGAATGCTTTTCCGCAAAGGTGTAAAACTCGGTTTCGGTCAAAACCTTTGTCAGCGATGCAACGCTTTCAATAGCTGCGCCACGGGTGATAAGATGATGTGCCCGCTTGCGCCGATCTCCCTTTTCGTAGTATGCGGCACGGTTTTCAAGTTGCTGCTTTTTGTGTTGGAGCTGCAAGAGCTTGCGTTCTTTCCGCTTTCTCCGCTTCCAGTTCGGGGATAGTTTTCTGTTTTGCCATAATGCATGACCTCCTTGATTTTGATGTAGGGATATAAAAAGACCGCCTACTTTTTTGTAGACGGTCTATGTAACTATAGAGGATAGTTTTTTTATTGCGGCATTCCACCGTTTTTAATGATGGAGTTTGCTACTCCCTCTGCTGCGGCTGTCACAAACGCAGAGGAAATGGTCTTAATTGTTTCGATAACAAGGGGGAGTCCTTTTTGCACAATTACATCTTTAACCTTTTTCCATTGGGAGTTATCTCGGATTTTATCAAGAAAATCATTGCCCTCCCATGTTAAAGAACCTACGTCGAAGCTCCATAAACTGTTATCCGCATACCGGGCACCGTAATCAGAAATCAGCCCAGCCTCATTTAATATTTTGCAATGATAGGCGACAGTTTCCATGTCGTAGCCACTAATGTTCAAATTATAAATCGCTGTTGAACGGTATTCTTCTTCAATTTTCAAAAGAATGAGACGAACAAGCTCCATGTCTCGCTTCATGGATGCTCCTTTCATGGATGCTCTTTTTAATCATACTTGCTATCTGCGAATGGTTTGTTAAATCGTTCGTAGATAGCAAGTCCGCAGGGATAGCCGCTTAGCGACGCAAGGGGCGCAGCCCCTTGTACGGAACGGAGTGGCGCAAAACAGCCCGAATATTCGTATGTTTGGGCTGTTTTGCCTTGCAGAGCGCACATGCATGGCTTGCCCCTGTATAGAAGTGCGCCCTTTGTTCCAAAGGGATTTATAGCACCGCCTAATCCTCAAGATACAAGCCTTCATCAATATGACAAATTGCCTTTCGGATATTTGAAGCAATGATTGATGATGCCTTTTCGTATTCTGTACTATATATACCCAGCAAACTGAAAATGCAGGATTTCTTACAGCGTCTGACAAATGCATTATTGAATGCTGCCTTTGTGTTTTGAGAGAAGGACTGGTAATATACACCCTTTCGAAAGCAAGCTTCATATATCTGAACATAGAAATTTCCATGACAGAGGAGGGGCCATGAAGTCAATACAAGTAGCGAATGCTTTCATTCTTCGCCATGGCTCTGATATCGACATTACGAATCTTGTGCTGAACAAGCTCGTTTATTTCGCGCAAGTCGAATCTCTGCGCGAAACCGGGAAACCATTGTTCGAAGACAAGATTGAAGCGTGGCCTTACGGTCCGGTTGAGAGGAACGTTTATTTCACTTTCCAAAAATACGGACGCAACAGGATTCTCAAGTCCGAGGGCGAAACCGCAAAGGATGAACAGGCCTTATCCGTCGTAGATGGGACGGCAAAGAAATATGGTTTTCTGACGGCATTCGATCTTGTGAGATTCTCCCATCGAAAGAACTCCGCTTGGAAGAATGTCTACAGGGAAGGAGAAAACGTCGAAATCACCAACGATGCCATTCTCGCATCCGATGACGGTCTGACCTTCCCCAAAAACACTCTTGCATCTAGTTTGGATGAAGTAAATGCAAAATGGCGGAACACCTTCAGGATTCTGCGCAATGCCTGAGCAATACACTGACGAGTGGTGGCATATCCAAGCGCCGCCACTCGTTTTTCCATCTGATGATTTCGCAGAAGCAATGACACAAGCAATCGTTCGAGCACACAGGAAGCAACTTGACGACATCGGCGGATTTACCGTGGAAAGAGCCAATGACGCCGGTTCCGTAAGTGGCGTTGTGGATTCGACATTTCTGCCGGTATTCGGTCAATCGTCGAAAGAACGATTCGAAGATTTGTTTCGACAAATGGCGCATCTTACCTTTCACCTAGCCAAAAATCATTATTTCGCTGATGGCAACAAGCGCACCGCAATGGCCATATCCTTGGCCATCCTGAAAATGGAAAGAATTGATTTGGATATCGATGATGATCCAGAGCCAGAACGAAATACCCTATATAAACTCATTTCCAGACTGGTGACAGAAGAAATCACGGAAGAACAATTTGCCGCAAGCCTGAGGAGAAGTGGACGTTTAATCGATGAATGATGACGGGCTGCCGCCTGTCCGCTACAGCGCAAGGTCGACCGGCCCATGCGAGTGCTCGGCTACCGCACTCCTGCCGAGCCATTCGCCGACGAACCGCCAGGCCTACAAGCCTGACGAAGGCGTTGCGCTTACAAATGAACAACGGGTGGCATCCATACATCATGATGAACGAGTAAGGTTGACGGGGAGGAAAAATCACATGAACCAGGCATGCGTATACAACGACACCATCGACGCGGGCAACCATCATGGCCGACCGCAATACCGGCCGTTCCTGCGATTTCTGACAACGCAGGAACGCAACGTCATTTGGCTGCTGCTGGCCATTGCTTTTCTTCCGGTGGACGGCACCACGCTCGGCCTGTACGCGCCGTTCTGGTCGCCAATCAGTCCGGCGCTGTTCGCCGTGTACTGCCTATGCAATTGGCGTCAACTGCGCATCGCAGCCAACCGGTACCTGCCAATGTTCCTCCTACCAGTGGTCTGCATAATCCTGTCCATCCCGGGATGGCTGAAATTCGGCATCCACCTCAACGCCGCGTTCATGAGCATCACCGGATTATTGGGCGTGCTCGCCACTTTGGGTGCGATCGCCATTGCGTTCGGCATCAAACGCATTCCGTGGCGTACGCCATTGCGGATTCTCATCGCTTCTTACTGGTTCTCCTTCGGCGTGGGCGTGGTGCAATGGCTATCCATCCATCTGCATATCAAGACGTTGACCGACTATTTCGCGCACCTCATGTACCGGCAGTACATCAATGAAAGCTCGGTGTGGGGCGGTGGTCGCCCGCAGTTCCTGTTCGCGGAGCCCAGCTATATCGGCATGCATCTGTTCGGCGTATTGCTGCCGCTTATGTGGCTTATGCGTGGGCGCGACCGTATCTATGCCAAGCGGTTGCGCAACCTCATCGTTGTGTATGCGATTGGCGCTGTGCTGATGCAGGCCGGCACCCGGATCGTCCTTGATTCGGTGGTGGCGTTGCTGGTTGCCATTATTGTGCATAATTCGTGGTGCGACAAGAAACAGCGTGTGCGTGGTGTTGCGCAGCTGCTGGGTGCGGTTATGCTTGGTCTGCTGGGCGTGCTTGCCGATTCCCGACTATCTTCGATTGCGGAAAACGGTGCCGAAGGAGACGGATCGTTCTTCGCGCGAATCTACCAGAGTCTTGACCCGATATGCGGGTTGCTCGCCCATCCGTGGACGGTGTTTACCGGATATGGCTCCGGCAATATCATCAACGCGGTATGGGCCGGTGCGAAGCATGCGGGACGATTGTTGAATGGCTTGGGCATGAATGGAAGTGCTGCGGTGGGATTCGCGGCTGGCATGAATGCGGACACCGTATGGACGATGTGTGCATATACCAGCGTTGTCGCCGAATACGGATTGATCGGCCTTGTTCTGCTGGTCATCGCTTCCATAGTTTCCATGACGCGTGTCTTCGATACGGCAGCTGCCGAGCATGGTGTTTGGAGCAAGACTGTTATCTGCTGGCTTGTCCTGATCGTGTACCTGTATATCCAGTGCGAGAACTACGCGTTCGCCGCGCTGCCATTGTTTATCTTCGCGGCAAGCAAGCTGCGCAAGTAACCGTATTTGACGGGGTACGGATGTCTTCTTCTAGATAACTTACGGTTAGAGAAGCCGCTATCGCAAGTATTCTTTAACCTGTCCACAAGGCGGTTGGCATTAGCAATCATTTGGGTAGGTAATGTTCGACTGTTCAGTTTTTTTGGCCTTGCCGCTCTGGAGCTGCCATAAGCGAAATGAAATGTGTTTCGTTGCCTAGGGTGCAGTGGTCACGGTCCGTTCGGACCGCAGCTCCTCGATACTTATATGCAAGACGGCAGTCGATGGCCGTCTATGCTGGATGAAGTGATCTGAAGTAATTTACAAGCTGCGGATTTGCGAGCCGAACGGCCATAGCGCTAATTTGGCCATCTTGAACGATTGAATGCCGAACGGAATACCAATGATGGTGACGCAGTTCAGCAGGCCAGCAAGTATGTAGCCAATCGCCATCCATATGCCAGCCAACACAAACCATACGATATTGGCCAGCACCGATCCCACACCGCCGCCATACACCACGGTTTTGCCGAACGGGGTCAGCGTTAAACCTGCCATTTTGAACGCCTGAATGCCTAGCGGAATGCCCATAATGGTGACGCACAGCACCAGGCCGATAATCGCCCAACTGGCGGCGAGCAGCAGCCCGCCCAAAATCAGCCACAAAATATTGCCAAGAAGTCTCACGAGGCCATCCTAACGAACACTGAGGAATCGTCAACATATTCAGGAAATTCGGCTTCAGGCGGCAGTGCTGGCGGCGCATATTACAAGAATTGCAAAGCTGTCTGGGACGTATTGGGGCATGGCATAACTAGGAACGATTTGGGATACCGTTCCAAACTTGAGGCGGATGGCGACGGCTATGCGTGCGAGTATCCGCCAAACTACTGATGTTGGCGGTTTGGGTTGAGTCGCGTTGCTGGCTTGGCGTATGCCGTTGACGGTGCGAACATTGGTGTGTTTGATTCGTATCGGTGTTTTAGACGATTAAATGTACATGCGTGTGAAGAAAAGTACATCGAACGGCATAAGAAAAGTTGCACGTGGGTCTTTTGCGGGGCGCGCTATTATGGCAGAAACGTAAGGAGTTATTATGTCAGACATCGGAACGGATGCAGGGAGTGCGGTGAATGACGCTGTGAACAGTGCTGCGAACGCGTCGGATGGGCCGTTTGTGAGGTATGTGCGCAAGGCGCGGCCGAATATGCGAGAAGCGTCGATCCTGCAGGGGGAGCATTGGAGGATCGGCATTCTAACGGAATCGCTGATCCGTTTCGAATGGTCAGATTCCGGCGAATTTGAAGACAATCTCACGCAGATGGTGGTCAACCGCGATTTTGGCGCCAATCCGCAATTCACAGTGACACATCGCGACGGACTGCTCATTGTTGACACCCCCGCACTATATGTGACGTACGATGGCAAGCCGTTCAGCAAAGAAGGCTTAAGCGTGGTCGTTAAGGGCGTGTCCGACACCCAGTTCAATACTTGGCATTACGGCGACGAGCCGAAGCATAATCTCAAAGGCACCGCGCGCACGCTCGACGAGGCGAATGGCGAAATTCCTCTGGACGATGGTGTGATTTCGCGAGACGGTTGGGCAGTGCTCGACGATTCCGCCGCAAACGTGATCGTGGAAGCACACGAAGTGGACGGCAAGTCGAATCCGCTGGGGGCTTGGGTGAAACCGCGCGCTCACAAGGAAACCGACTTGTACTTCTTCGGCTACGGCCGCCGCTACACCGAAGCTGTGCAAGACTTCTACAAGCTGACCGGACCAACGCCTCTGCTGCCGCGCTTCGCACTCGGCAACTGGTGGAGCCGCTACTACCGCTACACGCAAGACGAATACCTGCAGCTCATGGACCGGTTCAAGCGCGAAGGCATTCCATTCACCACATCCGTGATCGACATGGACTGGCACCGCGTGGACGATGTCGATCCGAAATACGGTTCCGGTTGGACCGGCTATTCGTGGAACAAGCAGCTGTTCCCCGATCACGAGGCGTTCTTACGCGACTTGCACGAGCGCGGCCTGAAAACCACGTTGAACGTGCATCCGCGAGACGGCGTGCGCGCGTTCGAAGACGACTATGCGGCGGTGGCCAAGCGCGTCGGCATCGATCCTGCAACCGAAGAGGCGGTGGAATTCGACCTGACGAATCCGGATTTCGTGAGCGCTTACTTCGACATGCATCATCGCATGGAAGCCGAAGGTGTTGATTTCTGGTGGCTCGACTGGCAGCAGGGCGGCGTGACCCGTCAGCCGGGACTCGACCCGCTGTGGGTGCTCAACCACTTGCACTACCTGGATTCCGGGCGCGGCGCGACTTCTTCCGAACGCAACGCAGGGGAAAACTGCGAATGCGAAAAGTGCACTGAGCCGGGCGCTCGCGATGAACATGAAATGCATATCGAGCAATCCAAACGTAACGTGAGTTGTGCGGAACGCAATAACCGTTGGCCGCTCACCTTCTCGCGGTATGCCGGTCCGGGTTCGCACCGCTACCCAGTTGGCTTCTCGGGAGACACCATTGTTACGTGGGAATCCTTGCAATTCCAGCCGTATTTCACTGCTACCGCGTCGAATATCGGCTACGGATGGTGGAGTCACGATATTGGCGGTCACATGTGTGGGTACCGCAACGAACATTTGGAAGCCCGCTGGTATCAGCTTGGCACGTTCAGCCCGATCAATCGCCTGCATTCCAGCAATTCGCAGTTCATGGGCAAGGAACCGTGGAATTTCTCTGCGGAAGTGCGCGATTCCATGGTGAGTTCGCTGCGACTGCGCCATATGATGCTTCCGTACCTGTACACCATGAACTATCGTGCCGCGTTCGAGGGTATGCCATTGGTAGAACCGATGTATTGGGCGGAGCCGAATAATCCGCAGGCGTACGAGGTGCCGGACGAATTCCGTTTCGGCACTGAGCTGCTGGTTGCGCCAATCGTTTCTGACAATGACGATTCTGCGCAGCTTGGTAGTACGGAAGTATGGCTGCCACAAGGCGAATGGTATGACTTCTTTGACGGTCGCCGTTACGTTTCGGCAGGGAAGTCCGGTCGTCGTTTGGAAGTGTGGCGTGCGATTGACCGTATGCCGGTGTTTGCCAAGGCCGGCGGTATTGTGCCGTTACAGCAGCTTGGCGAGGGCAATAAGGTGAATGATCTGGGCAATCCGGAGTCCCTGCAGGTGCTGGTGTTCCCCGGTGCGAACGGTTCGTTCACGCTCAAGGAAGACGACGGTTCTGTGGCTTCTGCTGCTTCCGGCTCTGCATCTGCCGAGTCTTGCGATGGCCAAACTCATGTTGCCGATACGTGCATGAGCTTCGACTGGAAGAATGCGGACAATGCAACGCAGTTCACCGTCAACCCGGTGGAAGGCTGTGCTGAAGCCATTCCGGCACAGCGTAACTGGGAGATCGTGTTCCGTGGAGTTGCGCAGACAGACACGCAGAACGTTCGTATCGAAATTGACGGTAAAGCTTGCAATACTACAGAAATTACATACGATCAGCAGACATTGAGTCTGTCGGTCGTTGTGCGCGACGTGCCGTCTGCCGCACGCTTGAACGTTACGATTGCAAATGGATTGCAGATTGCCGAGAATCCAGTCGAGCAGGACTCGCTCGACGTGCTCTTGCACGCGCAAATGCCATACATTTCCAAAGAGCATGCGATGCAGGCGATTCGTGAGCAAGGAGTGCGCGCGCTCGGTGCTCTGCGCACTTTCGATACTGCGCCCCGCTTCAGCAACGAGCTGTTCGTCACGTCCGGCATGCCCGATTCGGTAATCAGCGCCCTAGAAGAAATCCTCCTCCGCAGCTGATTAGGTGAGTATCTCGCTTATATATGGCAGACGAAGTGGCGAAAGAGTGCGAAAACATGCCCCCTGCTGGGCTTTTTCTGGCAGGAGTCTGGCCATATATAAGCGAGATGTTTCATGTCAAGACGCGAAATCTGCCATATGTAGGCCACTATGCGGGCGGACGTTAGAAAGGGGTATGGGCGAATCATCAAGGTTCACCCATAACCCCTTTTGGTTGAGGAGCCTCAAGGTCAGCTTTTGTGCTTGCTCTTCTTTCGGCTCCTTTGGCTCTTCTTGCCGCCTTCGGGGAGCTGGGGGCTACGGGCTCCGCGGTGCGCTGCACCATGGAAAGCTTCACCGGCGACTCTTTGCTGGAAGTGTGCAGCGACTTTTCCACCACATTGCTCAAGGATTCCGCCACGCTGTTAGCAATGTCGGAATCCTGCTTTGCGACGGGGTTCCATCTTCTTTGATTGCGTTTGCGATGCTGTAACCGTGTAGTGTATGTTCTATTTCAATTGGAGTGCAAAAAGTACCAAGAAATGGCGGAATTTCAATGAAAATCGTTGCTGGGAAAACATTTTTAAAAAAGAAACTGATTACAAAAGTGGTTACGTGAGATGGCCTCATTATGTTTTTCGTATTATGTTGTGTTCTTGAAAATACATATATATTCCCTAAGATTCGATTCGTTTTATTGCCGGCAATGAGGTACAGTATTTCACGTAGTTATTTACAATAAAGAAAGGATTTACATGTCCGTTCTTGATGGTTTCAAAGAAGTTGGCGAAAGAACGGGTGGCAAGTTGACCATGACGGTCATGCTTGAATCTGTTCGTTTTTCCAAGGGTGTTTCCGAAGTGCTCGGCCGTCCGGAATTCGTCAAGCTGCTGGTGGATTACGAACGCGGCAAGTTCGCAATCCAGGTGTGCGACGAGAACGACGATTTCGCGGTTCAGTTCAACAATCCGAACGCTGACCGTCCGGCTTCCGTGACCACTCGCAATCTTGACCTGCTTGTTGCAACGCAGAAGTTCTTCACTTTCCCGGAAGTGCCTGCAGACAAGATCGCCTACTTTGCCTTGGAAGGCGAATATCACAGCGATGAGCGCGTGATCCTCTTCGACGCCAAGAACGGGGTTCGTAGCGGCACCGTCGGCAAACGCGGTCCGAAGGCCGGACATGGAGGCCGCAAGCGCAGGAAGATCGACGATGTCAAGGAAGCTACGGTGATCGGCGCCAACAACGCCCTGTGAAACTGATAGTATTTTGATGATATCTCGAATCACAATATAGTTTGAGCCCCGTAATATCTTCGAATATTACGGGGCTCAAACTATATGCGGTGAATTATGTAAATTGAATATTAATCACTAATCAACGTAAACATTTCAATACGAACATTGCCATCTGATTGAAATCAAATCAGATGGCAATGCAGATCAGTAGCAGTGATTGGCGAGCCAGTACGAATAGGCTCCCTGGATGGAACCGTAACGTTGCGCGCAATAGCCCCAGAACCACTTGAGCTGGGTCTGATAATTGGTGGCCCAATCAGCACCCTCGCTCACCATTTTGCTGCCAGGCAATGCCTGGGGCAGGCCATAGGCACCCGAACTTGGATTCGTTGCGGTGACGCTCCAGCCGGACTCGTGGGTGATGATGTATACGGTGGCGGTGAAATCGGCTTCGGTGTAGCCGTTCGACAGCAGATAATCGTGCGCCCACTGCTGCATTTCGCCAGCCGGCACAGTGGTGCCGATTGACGTGGAAGCGTTGGAGGACGATGACGAAGTGGAGCCGGTGCCGACGAGAATGACCTTGTCGACCGGAGCCTTCTTCACATACGAGCTGATCATGTTGGAGGAAACCACGGTGTCGCCGGACTTGGTCACGAGGTTCGTGGTTTCCATCACGCCCTCTTCGCCTTCCGTCTCGACCTTCTCCTGGCCTTCCGGCAGGCTTGAGGTTTCCTTCTTGACGACATTGAAGCCAATGGCGGTGTCGGAAACCTCGACGCTCGCGCCGGCACGCTGAATGGTGATCACGGTTTTCTCATCGACCTTGGTGGTGAGCGAGGGGGAGACCGTGTCTTCCGGTTCGAGCGTGATGTCACCCGCGTCAAGCACGGACTTCACGTCGGTGAAATTGGCACCGGGCACCACGCGCGACTTGCCGTTGATCTTCACGGTAACGTACGAGGTGTCTCCATTAAGCAGCTCGCGGGCATTACCACGGGACGCCTCCGCGGAATCCGTGACGGAGAAAGCTGTGGCCTGATTGGTTGTATTCTGCTTCGCGGACGTGTAAAGATTGCGCGACACAATGCCGCCGGTAGCCAACAGGCCCACCGCCGCAACCGTTGCGGCGATCTTCATCAGCGAGGACTTGCTCGGCATGACGAAGGTAGATGATCGGGCGTGCTTGCTGTGGTTAGCCATTCTGCTCCTATACGCGCGTTCAGATCCTCGACGAATTCACGCATGCTCGGCATGCGGCGCGCTGCCACACGGGGCTTCGCCGGAAAGCGCGCATCTAACGAACGAGTTTACCTCACGCCATGGAAACCGGGCGGGCGTATATGTAACAGACGAGCAGAGCAAGCGTAGGCAATAGGCGTGCAAAACAAAGGTGCCGTTGATGTTTCCCATCGAACGACACCTCTGAAATCGTTGTAATTTTTAGCCTACTCCGCTTGCGCCTCAGCCTCTTCGGCAGCGGCCGCGTTGACGTCCAACGCCTTGGCCTGCGCGATCAGATCGTCCAGATCCGACGCACGCAACGCACCGGCCTGCTGGAACACGATCTGCTGGTTCTTGATCACCATCAACGTCGGCACAGCCTGTACCTTGGCCGCGGAAGCGAGATCCGGATTCTGGTCGATATCGACCTTGGCGAAGTAAATGTCGGAATTCGCTTCGCTCGCCTTTTCAAACGTCGGACCGAATGCGCGGCACGGACCGCACCAGGTCGCCCAAAAATCCACGAATACCAGATCGTTGGATTCCACAATCTGATTGAAATCCTTGGAAGTGACTGCATGCGTTGCCATGATTGCTCCTTGCTGTTCGTGCCATCGACGCGCGTGACGGGCTACGCCTTTCGTGTGCGATTGCTTTGGAGTATATAACCGTGCCCCAACCCTACGTATTCCCGGCATGCGCAAGATCCGCTATCAGAGGAATCGTCTTCCAGCGCATGCTTTTCCAGCCAATTCACACAAGATGCGTGATAATGGGACTATGCCAGTGATGAATGATGAAGTGCCCGACGAGGGCGATTTCGATGCAGGCCGCCGTCGCGGAGAATTCGACGACATCACGCCGGAGGATTTCATCCGTGGAATAGGAAACCCTCCAGGATGGCTTGCTTCCGACGAGATCAACCGTATGCGTGGTGAAATGCCGATCCCATACGTGCTCGTGGTGCCGGTGCGTACCGACGATCTGGGACGCGTCTCACAGGTCGGATCGCTGCTGCGTGTGTCTGACGATGGCAGCATCGAACGAACGCTGATCGCCGGCCGCGTGCTCTACCACGAATCGTTGCGTGAGGCCGTGGCACGCAATATCGCCAAGGATTTGGGAGATATCGCGCTGCCGCAGTTGCCAGTGAGCCTGCAGCCGTTCACCGTGGCTGAATTTTTCCCGACGCCCGGACTGTCTGACTATTTCGATTCCCGTCAGCATGCGATCGCATTGTGCTATGTGGTGCCAATTGCAGGCGATTGCAAGCCGCAGGACGAGACGCTCGACGTGGAATGGGTCAATCCGAACAGTGAGATCCTCGACACTTTCGTCAACCAGATGAGCAACGGATATGGCACGATTGTGCGTCAGGCGATCGCTTGGACCGGCAAATAGGCATGCGAATACATGCAACAACAGGGGAGAGCAACGGAGGAGCGCATATGACAATCGAATTGCATAACAATGTGTATTGCGAGGGTGAGGGGATTCCTGTGGTGTTGGTGCACGGGTTCCCCGTGGACCACCGCATGTGGAACGAATGCGCGGATGCGTTGAAAACGACCGCTGCGGAACATGGCATGAAACAGTTCCCGATTTGGGCTCCAGACATGCCCGGCGCGGGAGAAGGGCCGATTCCTTCCGACGAGAACAGTGGAGGCAAAGACACGGACGGCGCTTTCCTCAATGGTTTGGACCGTATGGCCGACGCTTACGTCGACCTGTTGCACGCTGCCGGATACGACAAGGCGATTTGGGTAGGTCTTTCGATGGGCGGCTACCTGATCCTCGACGTTCAGCGTTTGCACCCCGAAGCCGTCGCCGCACTGGCATTATGCGACACGAAGGCCGCAGCTGATTCCGAGAAGATGCGTGCGAAACGCATCGCGATCGCCGAGGAATGCGAATCGACGGGCACGCACGAACCGGTTATGGGATTCGCCGCCGCCACGTCTGAGGATTCAACCATCAAACAGTCGGACGCCTACCGCGAACAGTTCACTGCATGGATCAACGAGCAGCCAGCCGAAGGCATCGCTTGGCGTGAACGCATGGCGGCCGGGCGCCCGGACCTGAACGATGTGCTATCGACGATTACAGCGCCGGTCGCTGTGATCTGCGGCGACAAGGATCCGTCGAGCCCACCGAGCGTGATGGCACCGATCGCCGATGCGATGACGGCTACGAGCACGGATATGACGGTGGTGTTTGATTGCGGTCATTTCAGCGCTTATGAGCATCCGCAGGCGGTCGCCGACGCGCTGCTTGCATTGGTGCGCAGAGTGCAGTAGCCGATATTCCCGCAGCTACCGTCAATAGCGCAATCAGATATACAAAAAATATAAAGAAAATACGATTTATATAGAAAAATATATCTTCCATATATCGTATTCAAGGAAAGAAGCAATCGATGAGCGTGTTCTCGCCACTGGCGCTGACCCAGGCACTGCCGTTCCTGCCACTTGCACAAGGCGACATCGACTATGAGGTTTCAAGACGCGACGAACCCGACCTGTTCGACACGGTGCTGCTGGAACCTGCCACGAAAGTCATTCTCATCAAAGACGGCATGGTGGCGGTGCCACACGGACAAGGTGCCATCGCGGACTACGCCAACGTGCACATGCGTTTGGCACAGCTGCCCGGAGACTACGTGGCGGCGGAACTGCACACGCATCCGACGGCGCTCGCCATATTCCTCGGCTCATATGGCGGCAAGCGTGACGAGCATGTGGTGGCCGTTGACGTGTCTCGTGTGAAGGCTGTAGAACCGGTGGCTGCGAGCAGCGAGCATATGGGCGCGGACGACGCGTTCGGCGAACAGCGCGAGCCGGAAGAGAAAACGTCGAAATCGCTGTTGGAAAACGCGGCGGAACGATTCGACTGGGTTGACCTGCGTGGCTTCGCCCCGCACGCCAGCGCACGCGAAGCAGGCCAGGCCACAACGGCGATCTCGCTGGGCGTATGGCATGCGCGTCAACGCCATTGCCCCACATGCGGCGCCCCGACCGAACCTGCGTTGGGTGGATGGGCGCAGCGGTGCACCAGCGAAGCAGATGGCAAACGGCTGCTGTTCCCCAGAGTGGAACCGGCCGTTATCACGGCGATCGTGGACCATGAGGATCGTCTGCTGCTGCAGCACAACAGTGCATGGCGCAATACCGGTCTGTATTCCGTGTCCGCAGGCTTCGTGGAGGCGGGTGAGAACCTGGAGCACGCATGCCGGCGCGAAGCCAAAGAGGAGGTCGGCATCGACCTCGGCGAACTCAAATATTTGGGATCGCAGCCATGGCCATTCCCAGCCTCGCTCATGATGGCGTTCAAAGGCGTGGCCAATACCACCGACGTGCACGTGGACGGCGATGAGACCCTGCAGGCGCGTTGGATGACCCGAGACGAGTATATGAACGAGCTGGTAGCAGGGCGTATGGAATCCCCCGGAAAGGCCACCATAGCCCGCTACATGATCGAAGAATGGCTCGGCCACGATCTGCCGTAACAAGTTTCGGTCCGGCGCTAAGGGAAATGCACGTGATTAACGTAAAATGAGCTTTCATGAGTGAAGAAAACGAAAACAAGCCGAATCTGGACGTTCCCGAGCATCTCGAATACTCCGACGAGCATGTGTGGGTGGACGCCTCCACCGAACCGGCCATGGTGGGCATCACCGAATATGCGGCCGACCAGCTTGGCGAACTCGTATACATCGATCTGCCGGAAGTCGGCACCGAAGTGCAGGCCGGCGACGAAGTGGCGGAATTGGAATCCTCCAAAGCCGTTACGCCGTTGGTCACTCCAGTGGCTGGCGTAATCCGCTATGTGAACAGCGAAGCGGCCGACGATCCGGGCATCGTTACCGGCGATCCGTATGGCGAAGGCTGGATTTTTAAAATCGAGCTTGAGGATGACGAACCGGGACTGCTTTCCTCCGAAGAATACGCCAACATCGTGGCGGAATAAACGGCTTGGCAAAACGTCTCGAAACATCTAGAAACAGGGAACCGCATGCGAAATCAGGTATGAAATCGTTACCGTTCCCTGAATAATCCCGGATTTTCACGGCTGGGGCACCAGGGAGTTCGGCAATCGCCTTTATAGTGGGGATATGACTGAACCACAGCCGCTGCCCCAGCGTGAACCGGATGCCATATCCGAAGATGACATGCCGACCGTGCCCATTCCCGCACGCAAGGTGGTCACCACCTTCGACGCCGCCTCGAAACATGAGCGCATCGAAGTCAAGCCTCCGCTGACACAGCTGTTCCGCCGTACCATCACCAAAGCGTTCAACGGATGGGTGACGGTCTCGACAAACATGGTACGCAATCTCAACTGGTATCCGCGCGTGGAACCGTATGTCGGCTATGGCACCGAACATTACTCGCGCCTAATCTGCCGAACCGTGTACGGCCCATTCAAACGACAGGCGGGCCGTCTGACCCGAGGCATACGTGCCATGCTCACCATCCCCTCGCCGCATACGAAGGTGCGCATTGCCATCGACGGCATGCCCCTGGAAACCGTGCAGGTGGGGATGTCGGAAGTGTATGACGAAGTGGATGCGCAGCGCAATGTTTCCAGCGAATTCGTCGCATCCGATTCAGCAGGCTATCTCGATCTCGTGGCCGAGCATTCGCTCGAACCGGGCGTGCACGACGTGTCATACAAGGTGCGCAGCCGCAAGCCGGTCAAAGCCAACCTGTTCACCATTCCCAGTGGTACGAAAGTCGGTGTGATCTCCGACGTGGACGACACCGTCATGGTCACGCAGGCGCCAAGCCTGATGAAAGCGGCCTACAATCTGCTGCTGCTCGATCCGAAGAAGAAAATGCCGGTTGCGGGCATGAACCTGCTGTTCAACCGCATTGCGGACATGTTTCCGGACGCCCCGTTCTTTTACCTGTCGACGTCGCCGTGGAACGTGGAAAGCTCGATTAGGCATTTCATCGCCGACCATAGGTTCCCGGAAGGACCGCTGCTGCTGCGTGACCTCGATCCCCGCCCGAAAACGTTCATTCCTACCGGAGTGCAGCACAAACTCGAGTATGCCGAACAATTGATGGCTGATTTTCCTGATATGAAGTTCATTCTGATCGGCGATGATGGGCAGAAGGATCCGACCACGTACGCCACGATCGCGCGTCGGTATCCGGGTCGTGTGCTTGCGATCGGCATTCGGCAGCTGTCTCCACGTGAGGCCGCCGGTAATCTCGGCACCGTTGCGGGGCGTGCGGCCACGCAGCCGATTCCAGTCACCGACGTTCCTGTATTCACGGGAACGACCGGATCGAATCTGATGAGAACCATGCTGCCGTTCCTGAAACAACAGCTGGGCGTCTGACGTTTTTCTTTCAACTTGCAGCAAGGGGGATGCGCGTTGCGCTGGATTGGGACCGCGATGCCGGTATAATCGCCTGCATGACTGATTTTCGGGGTGAACAGGGCGCAACGGGCGCGCAGGAAAGCGGCAAGAGCCGTCAGGGCCGTCTGGACGAATGCGGGATGCCGATCGCGAAACGCGTGCCAACGGAGCGCGTGTTCCACGGCGACACCTTCATCGACGAGTACGAATGGCTGCGCGACAAGGAATCGCAGGACGTGCAGGATTACGTCGCCGCACAGAACCGGTATTGCGAACAGCGCATGGAAGCGTTGAAAAACCTACGTACCACATTGTTCGACGAGTTCAAATCGCACGTACAGGAAACTGACATGTCCGTGCCGACGCGCATGGACGGCTACTGGTATTTCACACGCACCAAGGAAGGCCAGCAGTATGCGGTGCAATGCCGTGTGCCGATTCGAGGCGCAGACGATTGGGATCCGCCGACCATTGAGATCGGCGTGCCCATGGATGGTGAGCAAGTGGTGTTCGATACGAATGCCGAAGCGCAAGACCACGATTTCTTCCGCGTCGGCGGCATGGATATTTCCAAAGATGGACGTTGGATGCTGTACGGCACTGATACCAGCGGCGACGAACGTTACGATTTCCGTATTCGCAACATCGAAACCGGCGATGAGCTGCCGGAAGTGTTCGAAGGCATCGGCGGCGCCTGCTTCACACCGGACGCGCAATGGGTGTTCTATGTGCTGCTCGACGACGCATGGCGTCCATATGCGGTGATGCGTCACCGCGTTGGCACTCCCATCACCGACGATGTGGAGGTGTATCGCGAACAAGACGAACGATTCTGGGTGGGCATCGGCCTGTCGTTCGACGAACGCAATCTGGTGATCGGCACCGGTTCGAAAACCACCACCGAAGTGCTGCTGCTTTCCACCGACGATCCGGAAGGTGAATTCCGTGCGTTCATTCCGCGCGAGCCGGATGTGGAATACGATGTGAGCTTCAGCCGTTTTGAAGGTGCCGGCGAGCACGGCGAGGACATCCCGCTCGCTGTGGTCTACCATAATGCGTTGAACCCGAATTTCGAAATCGATGTGATCGACATGCGTTCGCATGAGCCTCCATACCGTTTGGGCGAGGGTGTGCGTGTGGCCGTTGGGTCGCCGTACGGATGCGAGCATGGTGACGATGTCGAACCGGGCGCTTCTTCGATGCCGATTGGCACACCGTATTCGAATCCTTGCAATCCCGCCATTTTGCAAGGTGCGCACGGTCTTGGCATCGAGGGAATTTCGATTCACCGGCATTATGTGGCGTTGCAGTACCGTGCGGAAAGCCTGGCGCATATCGCGGTGATGACGAAGGATGCGGCCGCGGAGGATTTTCTTGCAGGGCGACCGTGGCGGTTCACCGAGTTGGTTCCGCACGCGTTGGAAGGCGATTGGGATGTTGACGAGTCGGTGGACGAGATCAACGTGGAGCGTGCCGAAGTGTGGGGCGCGCTCGACCAGTTGGCCGCTGCGCAAGGCGAAGGGTCGGCCGTGCATGGGATTTCCCGCAAGGCGATGACCTCGTCGGATGGCGCGACCGCCGATGCGATGCCGGGGGAGACCCGGCGCTTGTATTCGATCGGTCTGGGAGGTAATCCTTCATATGATGCGCCCCGTATACGCTACTCGTTCGCCAGTTACACGCGTCCCGGTGAGCTGCATGATATCGATCCGGCAACCGGCGAGGATCGCCTGTTGAAGCGTGCCACCGTGCTTGGTGGATTTGAGCCGCGCGAATATATGGAGCGCCGAGTGTGGGTTACCGCCCGCGATGGCGAGCGCATTCCCGTTTCCTTGGTGTGGCGTCGTGACGTGCCTGCTTGTGATTCGGCGATGTTCGTTACTGGTTATGGCGCGTATGAGATCAGTTCGGATCCGGGATTCTCGGTGTCTCGTATCAGTATGCTTGATCGTGGTGTGCTTTATGCGGTGCCGCACATTCGCGGCGGCGGTGAGATGGGTCGTGCCTGGTATGAGCAGGGGCATTTGCTCAATAAGAAGCATTCGTTTGAGGATTTCGTTGATGCCGTGCGTGCATTGCAGCGTGCCGGTTTGGCGTCGCCTGTTCGCACGGTGGCCGATGGCGGTTCCGCCGGTGGCTTGTTGATGGGTGCTGTGGCGAATATGGCTCCTGAATGTTTTGCCGGTATTGAGGCGGATGTGCCTTTTGTGGATGCGTTGACGTCGATTCTTGACCCGTCGTTGCCGTTGACGGTTACGGAGTGGGATGAATGGGGCGATCCGTTGCATAATGCGGACGTGTACAGGTATATGAAGGGATATACGCCGTATGAGAATGCGCCGGCTGATGCGAATGATGCTCGAGTTGCGGTTTTCCCGAAGATTTTCATCACCACGTCGATGAATGACACGCGTGTGCTGTATGTGGAGCCGATGAAATGGTTGGCTCGCCTGCAGCGTGCTGGTGTGGATGCTGTGGCGAAGATTGAGGTCGAGGCCGGTCATGGGGGTACGTCCGGAAGGTACAAGCAGTGGGAGGAGATCTCCTATGAGAATGCCTGGTGCCTTGGCGTGATGGGTATTACCAGCTGATTAGGTTGTGCGATTTGTGAGATTCGTATGATTCATGCTTTTCGTGTGTTTCGTACAGGAAAGCGGCATGGAGTGTCCATTAGTTGAGCGTTACGCGTCCACGTGCTGATTCGTTGACTAGAGTCGCGTGCTATGAGTGATTCTGCAAAGAAGTACACCATCGCCGTCATTCCGGGCGATGGCATTGGCAAGGAAGTGACTCCGTGGGCTCAGAAGGCTCTGGAGAAGGCGGCCGAGGGCGTCGCCGAATTCGATTACGAGAATTTCGATCTTGGTGCTGAGCGTTATCTGCGTGACGGTGCAATTCTTCCGGAAGAGGAAGAGGAGCGCATCAAGAAGACCGATGCGATTCTGCTGGGTGCCGTCGGCGATCCGCGTATCAAGGCCGGCATTTTGGAGCGTGGCCTGCTGCTCAAGCTCCGCTTCGATCTCGACCAGTACGTCAACCTGCGTCCTTCCAAGCTGTACAAGGGCGTGACCTCCCCGCTCGCCAATCCGGGCGACATCGACTTCGTTGTGGTGCGTGAAGGCACCGAAGGCCTGTACTGCGGTGCCGGCGGAGCGGTGCGCCGCGGTACTCCGAACGAGGTGGCCACCGAAGTCTCCATCAACACCGCCTACGGTGTGGAGCGCGTGGTACGTTACGCCTTCCAGTTGGCCATGAAGCGCAGGAAGCATGTGACCCTCGTGCACAAGAAGAACGTGCTCGTCAATGCGGGCGACATGTGGCAGCGCATCGTAGACAAGGTTGCCGAGGAATATCCGGAAGTCTCCCACGACTATCTGCACATCGACGCGACCACCATCTTCATGGTGTCCAATCCGTCTCGTTTCGATGTGATCCTCACCGACAACCTGTTCGGCGACATCATCACCGACGAGGCCGGTGCCGTGGTCGGTGGCGTTGGCTATTCCGCTTCCGGATGCATCAACGCTTCCGACGAATACCCGTCCATGTTCGAGCCGATCCACGGTTCCGCACCGGATATCGCAGGCCAGAACAAGGCCAATCCAACCGCCGCGATCCTTTCCGCAGCCATGCTGCTGCGCCACCTCGGTTTCGACGAAGCTGCAGCCAAGATCGATGCGGCCGTCGAAGCCGACATTGAGGAACTGGGATCCACCACTCGCTCCACCGACGAGGTCGGACGCGACATTCTGGCCCGTATGTGACGGTCATGATCCGGATTATATGATTTTGCCGGATCTGTTTGCCTGTTGAGACGCCCGTCGAATCGAGTTTCACGCTCGATTCGACGGGCTTCACGCATATTCAGGGAGATTTCAGGGATTGCTTTCAGGGTGGATGAAGGAAATAAGGCAAATTATGGGATAATGTTGGAACCATGAGTGACAACAATGCCGGCTACAACGATTCCGACCAAGACAACTATTACGCTTCGAATAATTCGGCCCAAGCTGATTTCGGACAATTCCAGGATGGCCGCAATCAGCCTGCAGCGCAACCGTACAATCCCAACCCGTATGCATCGCAGCAGCCTGCGCAACCTGCACAGCCCTTCTACGGACAGCCGACGTACGGACAGCCGACGTACGGACAGCCGGATTACACACAATCGGCGCAACCCCCCTATTATCAGCAGCAGGCGCAGCCCCGATACGAGCAGCCCTCATACAATCAGCCACCAATCTACGCGCAGCAGACCTACTATCAGGCGGCCCAACAGCAGTCCGGCTACGGTTACGCGCAGAAGTCGAAGATCGTCGCCGGCTTGCTCGGCCTGTTCCTCGGTGGCCTCGGCGTGCATAACTTCTATCTGGGATACACCGGCAAGGCCGTGGCTCAGCTGTTGCTGACCCTGATCGGATGGATCATCCTTATCGGACCGATCATTTCCGGAATCTGGGCTCTGATCGAATCCGTCCTCATCCTGTGCTCCAGTTACGGGTCTAACTGGCACCGCGATGGGCGCGGCCAAGAGCTCCAAGATTGATGAGCAGAGGCCTGTACAAGCAGCCGGGTGGAAAACTCGTAGGGGTTTCCGTCCGGCTTTCTGATGCCGTTCCAGCATATTCCCGCGAATGCGCAAGTTCCACCCAATCCGTGGAACAATGCCGGATCGACGGCGATTTCTTTCTTGACGGCGATGACAAGGATTCCCGCCGACTATTGCAGGATTTGGAAAATTTGCTGCAAAGCCAGCAAAGCGCGTCCGCACGCGACATTACGCGACGATTGCAAGCGATTACCGCGAACTATCCGAACGTGCGATTGGTGGGTATGACGGAAGAAGGCATCGCCATCGCTTTCCTCCGCGCAATCACAGGCAGCGAATCGTGCAATGCGGAAGATGCAACGAACAACGGAAATATCGCGCGGTCTACGAAACAATATTCCGGGAAACAACCGGAAATGCATAATGCGCTGACACAAGAGGAATATCTGGAACGCTGGCGGGCCCTGAAACCGACCGTCATCCACGACAAACCGCGAAATCCAAACGAACAAATGGAAACCGACATCGCATGGGCGCGCGAAGTGGCGGCAGACAAACGCGAACCCACGCTGCGGATCTGGGAATGGGCCGCTCCGGCGGTGGTCATCGGCAAATTCCAGTCGCTCGAAGACGAAGTCAACACGGCGGTCGCGCAGAAGGAAGGATTCACCGTGGTCCGACGTTGTACTGGCGGCGGGGCGATGTTCATCGAACCGGGTAACACCATTACCTACTCGCTATACGCGCCGCTCGATTTCGCCCAAGGCATAAGCATCGAGGAATCATACCGGCTCTGCGATTTCTGGCTGGTGCGCGCGCTTAAGGAACTTGGGCTCGACGTACGATTCGCCGGTCTCAACGACATCGCCACGCAATACGGCAAACTCGGCGGAGCCGCGCAACGTCGCTTCGCGCCAGCAGAGGGAGGGTCTGGCGCCATACTGCACCACGTGACCCTCGCCTACGATATCGACGCGGAAAAAATGGGGCGGGTGCTGAACACCTCACGCGAGAAAATGTCGGACAAAGCGGTGAAATCAGCGGTAAAACGAGTCGATCCAATGCGCTCGCAGACGGGCATGAGCCGTGAAGACGTGGTTGAACGGCTGCTCGACGCCGCCAGGCGAGTTACAATGTAGCCCGATGGTCGAAGCCGCCCTGATGTCAAGGGCGATGAGAACGTTACGAAAGCTTGGTGTTCCGTGAGGGCATGTGGAATCGTAGCAAGCTTTCGAAGCCGCGGCAGCGCGCCTGGCAACACGCCTGTCGGCGTGCCCAGAGGATGTGCCTATGAACGGAGGTGCGACAAATGGCTACGCCAAACGAGACCAATAGTGGACCCAGTGGCGAAAGCGCGACGTTGCTGCACACCGCGTTGTTCAAGCAGGTTTCTTCCGAAGAGGCGGAGGAACTGCTGCCGCATCTGCAGCATGCCGAATATAACAAGGGCGACTATATTTTCCGCGAAGGCGACACCGATCATCGCATGTATCTGCTGGAACGCGGGCGAGTCAAACTGATCCGGCAATCGTCCGACAGACGTGTGCAATTGTTGAGCATTCATGCGTACGGCGAAGTGTTGGGCGAGATTCCGGTGTTCGATCCGCACGGTGGGCCGCGCACCGCGTCCGCCGTGGCCATGACCAATGACACGAAAGTCGTGTGGCTTGAGCATGACGCCCTGTTCGCATGGCTTGACGAGCATCCGCGCGTGGCCGTCGACATGCTTCAGGTGCTCGCGCATCGCATGCGTGACAACAACGAGCGCATTTCGGAACTTGTGTTCATGGACGTGCCAGGCCGTTTGGCAAAAACGCTGCTGAATCTGGCATCACGTTTCGGTGAGCCGGTCGAGGCGGGGCTGAAGGTGCCGCATAATCTGACGCAGGAAGAAATGGCGCAGCTGGTCGGTTCGTCACGCGAGACGGTGAACAAGGCGCTGATGGATTTCGCCAACCGCGGATGGATTGCGCGTGAGGGCCGTTCCATCATCATCTACCAGCCGGGTATGCTTATTCGGCGATCGAGACGATAATTTTCGACTATTTTCCAGCGTTTTTCAAGTTTTACGGTTGTTTGTGAGAAACCCGTGACACCTGCTGGCGAGCGGTTGATTAGTAGACCCACCACTTTAGAATGGGCACCATGCCCGAAAAGAAGACTTTGACCGTTCAACGTGTGCTCGCACTCGTGATTGCCTACATCACGCTGAGTGTGGGTGGCGGCGTGGCCGCCAGTTTGTTCCTCCTACCGGCGGTTTTCGGCGCGAACAGCGTCGCCAAGGCGGTTATTCCGTCGCTGTCGGTCGAAGGTATTGATTTTGATGTGACCAGCCTGCCGCAGAAGTCGACCATGTACGCTTCCGATGGCACCACGAAAATCACCGAATTCTGGGATCAGAATCGTGAAGTCGTGCCGTTGAAGAAGATTTCCAAATACATGCAGCAGGCCGTGGTCTCGCGTGAAGACAGACGATTCTTCACTCACGGCGGCGTTGATGTACAGGGTGTGTTCCGTGCGTTCGTCCAAACATACATGAAGGGCGACCATCAGGGCGGTTCCTCCCTTACCCAGCAGTATGTCAAAAACGTGCTGATCCTGCAGGCGCAGCAGGATAACGATCCGATTGCGCAATACCATGCGTCGGAAGATACCATCGCACGAAAATTGAGGGAAATGCTGATTTCCGTGCAAATGGAGAAGCAGTATTCCAAGCCTGAAATTTTGCAGGGATATCTCAATATCGCACAGTTCGGCGGCAATAGCCTCTATGGCGTGCAGGCGGCTGCGAAGCGGTATTTCAACACCACCGCAGACCAACTGAACGTCGTGCAGTCCGCCACCATCGCGGCAATCACCAAGAATCCGAACGCGTACGATCCTTCCGTCGAATCGAACCAGCCGGAATCCGAGAAACAACGTAATATCGTGCTGCAGCTGATGAACGAGCAGGGCTATATTTCGGATGCGGAATATCAGGAGGCGGTCAATACTCCACTCGCGGATACACTTGATGTCCAGCCGATTTCCACCGGTTGCATGGCCGCGGATTATGATGCGGGCTATTTCTGCGATTACGTGGTGCATAAGATTTTGAATTCCAAGGAATTCGGCAAGACCAGCGAGGACAGGGAAAGACTGCTGAAAGAGGGCGGTCTGAAGATCGTCACCACGTTGGATATCGATGCCAACACCTTGTTGAACGAAACCGCGCGCAACACCATTCCACCGGAAGATTCCTCCGGCATGGAAATCGTGATGGCGTCCGTCAAACCGGGCACCGGAGAAGTGTTGGGCTTCGGTCTGAATCGAACGTATGATGCCACCGAAGCGGCGCAGGACGACCAGACCAGGGATTCCATGAACTATGCCGTGGACCGAGAAGACGGCGGTGGCATGGGCTTCTCCATCGGCTCGTCGTGGAAGCCTATCAATCTGGTGGCATGGATGGAAGCGGGACATTCCGTCAACGAGAACCTGCAGACGTCCACGAGGTATTCGACCTCGTTGTTCGCATGCGATCGTTATACCGGCGGCACTGATTCGTGGAACGTCACCAACGCAATAACCAATGGAACGGTGAATCCGGAAACGCCGGCATTGGCTTTGGCAAGGTCTCATAACACCACGCAGGCTTCCATGGGATCCATCATCGGCTTGTGCAAGATTGCCGATACCGCAACTGAACTTGGCTATCATGATGCGAATACCGGTGAGACGCTCGACAAGACCTCATCATTCGTGCCTGCCATGATGGTCGGCAACGTCAACGTGTCCCCGCTGACGATGGCAAGCATCTTCTCTGTATATGCGTCCAATGGCGTGCAGTGCAATCCGATTGCGCTGAAGCAGGTGACTGATGTGGACGGCAATGATATCAAGGTGCCTTCTGCGAACTGCCATCAGGCGGTTGATCCGGAAATCATTCAAACGCTTGCTTGGGCCATGAATCAAGGCGTTGTTCGTCCTGACGGCGCAGGCGGTGTGGCACAGCTGGCCAATGGACGTAAGACCTTCGCCAAGACCGGTACCCACGAGGATCAGCTAGTTACGACAGGTGGTTTCATTCCGAACCAGATCGCTACATTCGTGCTCGTCGGTGACGTGCAGAACCCGGTTGGACACCCGATTGCGAATATCGCTATCAACGGCCAATACCACAGCTATTGGGATGGTTCTACCATCGCGGCCCCGGCATGGCGTGACTTTATGAATGCTTATGCTGAACGCAAACAGCTGCCGATTGACAATGATTATGGGCAGCCTGCGGCCAAGTATTCCGCAACATCCAGCACAGTCACCAGGATCGGCGGTGGAAGGCAGAATGCCACGCAGCAGCAAAGCACAATCATTCAGCAGCAGAACCAGTCGCTTCAGCAGCAAAGCCAGCAGAACGACCAGCAGGATGATTAGGATCAGCAGCAGACTGAAGATGAGTGACGCTTCCGCAATTCAGTGAATGGAAGTGAACAATCAATGAACGCCCGCCATGTTCGGCGGGCGTTCTGCGTAGAATGCAGATAGTGCCGGTTCTATGGCACGAGATTCCCAGAGAAGCACAAGGGAAATACAAGAAGAAGGTTCAGCTGATCGGCATGAAGCCAGTAGACGCGACCGGAGGGGAGCTACTACGATGAGCGAAGACGAAAAGAAAGCGAAGCAGTCGAAGAAGGCCAAAACCAGTGGTACGGTTGGCCTGTTCGATCCTATGACCTTGCGTGGCGTGACCGTGCGCAACCGCATCTGGCTGCCGCCGATGGACACGTATTCCGCGTTGGCCCAGGATGGCCTGCCCACGCCATTCCACTATCAGCATTATGTGTCGCGTGCCATGGGCGGTTTCGGCATGATTATCGTGGAAGCCACCGCAGTGGCGCCGGAGGGCCGTATTTCGCCGTGCGACTTGGGATTGTGGGCCGACGAGCAGATGGATGCATGGCGTTGGATCGTTGCCGATACGAAGGCCGCCGGCGCCACCATGGCGGTGCAGCTCAACCATGCCGGACGTAAGGCCTCCACCGGCTGCTTCTCCATTGGTTTCGAGCATGAGAGCGTGCCGGAGGAGCAGGGCGGTTGGAAGACCGTGGGGCCAAGCGCCAACGCGTTTGGTTCGCTGACTAAGCCTCGCGCGTTGACCGTTGACGAGATCCATGCCATTGTCGACCAGTTCCGCGATGCCGCTTGGCGTGCTTATGATATCGGCTTTGACGCGGTGGAAATTCATGCGGCCCACGGCTATCTGCTGTCTCAGTTCCTCGATCCACTGATCAACGAGCGTGAGGATGAGTATGGCGGATCGTTCAAAAACCGCATCCGCATGCTGGTCGAGGTCGTGGACGCCGTGCGTTCCGTCGTGCCCGACACCATGCCGGTGCTGGTGCGCGTTTCCGCAACCGACTGGGCCGCCGGCGGTTGGGATCTCGACCAGACCGTCGACCTTGCCAAAGTGTTGAAGGAGCATGGCGTCGATCTGGTGGATGTTTCCACCGGAGGCATGATTCCGGGTGTGGCCATTCCGGTCAAGCCCGGCTATCAGGTTCCGTTCTCGGAGCAGGTGCGTTCGCGAGCTGGAATCCCAACCACGACGGTCGGTCTGATCACCAAGCCGAAACGGGCCAAGAAGATCCTCAAATCCGGTGCCGCCGATGCCATCGAAATCGGACGTGCGGCATTGCGTGATCCGAACTGGCCGTTGCGTGCCGCAGCCAAGCTTGATATTCCGACCGAAAATGCGCCCTATCAGCCGCAATACGTGCGAGGCGCGTATTAATGGAGCCGATAGATTGGATTATCGTCAGATAAATATCAGATAAAAATAGGCAGTATCGGCAATCGCAATAAAATAATGCGCCCCGTACCATGGTATTGGTTGCGGGGCGCATTATTTTGCTGCTTTCGTTTATCGGGAATCCGGCTGAAATCAGGCGTCGATGCCGACGGCCTGGCTGACGTGGTCGAAACCGTCGCGCTTGAGCAGTTCGGCGAGACCGCGCTTCAACACGGTGATCTGCTGCGGGCCGCGGTACATCAGCGAGCTGATGAACATCACCAACGACGAGCCGGAACGGATCTTCTCATAGGCCTGCTGCGGAGTGAACACGCCGCCGATGCCTGCGATCGTGAAACGGTCGCCGTACTCGCGGTATACCTGCTTGATGCGTTCGTTGCTGGCCTCATAGCAAGGCGAGCCCGACAATCCGCCTTCCCAATCACGCGGGATGCTCATGCCGGTACGATCCTTCTGCAGGTTCGCGATCGACAGGCCCTGCACGTTGTGCCCGGCAAGCACGTCAAGCAGTTCCTTGAACTCTTCCCAGCTCTTGTTCAACGGCAGTTTCACCAGTGTGGGCTGTGGGCGTTCGATCTTGTCGAGTTCGGTGAATAGTTTGTCGAGCGCCTCCGGGCTTTCGTTGAACGGTTCGCCGGCCATGGTGTTCGGGCAGGAGATGTTCACTTCGACCATGGCGGTGCGGCCGGTGGCGCGACGCATCGAAGTGCAGTAATCCTCGATGCCTTCTTCCAAATCGCCGGTTTTGTTGTCGTTCGTGCGGGCGATGGACACGGAAATCTGCATGTCGTGAGCTTTTGTCCAAGCCTGCTCCGCACGAGGAACCACGATTTCCGATCCCTCATTGGCAAGACCGACGTGCACCATCATCGAATCGTATTCAGGCAGACGATGGAACCATGGCCTCGGATTGCCGGGGCAGGGGCGAGACGTGGTGGAGCCGACTGTTTCGAAGCCGAAACCGGCATTGTCGAGCAAGACCGGCATCTCGCAGTTCTTGTCAAGACCGGCGGAAAGACCGAACGGATTGACGAAGTCGATGCCCATCACATTGGTTTCCAGCACCGGGTCGGAATAGTTGAGCATTTCACGGCACGCCCACATCAGTGGAGGGATGTTCTTGGTGATCTTGCAGAACTGGATCATCTGGTCATGCGCCACGTCGGGCGTTTGATTGAAGATGAAATACGGCTTGATGATGTGTTTGTAGCCGAAGGTGAAGAGATCGGTGGTGGCTTTGTTCACCGCATCGTGCCAAAAATTCTCAGAAACGTACGTCATGGTTCACCATTCTCGCACCGTTTGCCGCAAGAAAGCAACATGGTGATTGGTTGCGTTGACGGAACGTTGACGTTCGTTTTTGTGCGATTCGGAAGATCATGGGATATTCAAGTACATTTTTTGCAAGTAAAACACGCGAAGCGATCATCTCAGTTTTTATTTTGAGTGAACATGTGCGATAATGTTCGAATGATATCGTCACAACGTCAACATTTGATTTTGAGCAGGTTGCGTACCCGCGGTGCGGTGCGTATCACCGCATTGTCCAAGGAATTGGGCGTTTCCGCCATGACTATCCGCCGCGATATCGCCGATCTGGCCGACAAGGGTCTGCTGAAACGAGTGCACGGCGGTGCCGTCACTACCAGCACGCTGCTGAGCGAGCCGCTGTTCTCTGTAAAGTCGCAGATGGACATCGGCCTCAAAGACGCCATCGCGCAGGAAGCCATCAAATATGTGGCGCCCGGCGACGTGATCGCCGTCGGCGGCGGCACCACGGCATACGTATTCGCGCAACATCTGCTTGAATCGCAGCAGTCATCGGGCATCACCATTCTCACCAACTCCATTCCGGTGGCGGAACTGGTGCAGGCGCTGGAATCGAAAGACGTGGAAGTCATCGTGACCGGCGGCGTGACCACCCGATCCAACTCGCTCGTAGGGCCGATCGCTGACAAGGTGGTGGCTTCCCTGCGCGTCAACACGGTCTTCCTGGGCACGCATTCCGTGTCCATTCCGCGCGGCTTCCTCATGCCGAACTCGCTTGAGGCCGCGACCGATATGGCAATGATGGACATTGCCGATCGAACTATAATTTTGACCGATCACACAAAGTGGAGCTGCACATCATTGTCGCTTTTCGCACGCTTCGACCAAGTGGACACGGTCATTACCGATGATGGACTAGACCCCGATTCGGTTGGGAAAACAAGGGATTTGGTTAAAGAGCTCGTGCTGGCGCACCAGACCGAGCCTATTCAGGAAGGTGAATAACCATAATGAGTGAATTCGCAAACTACACTCCGGGAGAGTACGCGAAGGAACACATTCGCATCACGCCGACCACGCTCGCCGATGGCCGTGCGTTCTTCTACCTCGACGATGATCCGGAATATGTTTCCGGCGCGAAGACGCGCGAACTGAACGATCCTCGTCAGCTGGCATACCGCTTCTCCAACCAGCTCAACGCAGCCGGTGAGGAGGTGCCGTACGCCGCTC
>ULZT01027829.1_pt1 | contig 27242 bp, 31 predicted proteins | sample 1963371 | NCBI WGS metagenome assembly ULZT01 (sample SAMEA4835897, study PRJEB28245) | human gut metagenome | biome: gut microbiome; material: fecal sample | place: Denmark | collected 2008
GCACGTGGGGGTCGGCGATCTCGGATTCGCCATGGTCGGGGAACAAGGATGCGAAATGCGCGTCCGGCCCCATGCCGAACATCGCGATATCCAATGCTGGATTTTCTCCCAGCTGCGCAGCCAGCTCACGCTGGTATTCGGCGGCGGCCTCGGCCAGCACCGCATCGGTCTGCTCGGGGGAGGCCTCCGCGATTTCGATGGCGCTACGGGTGTCGGCAGGCATCGCATGGACGTTCCCGGCAGGCATGCGTCCATCTTCCACAAGCGCACCGTACCAGGCTTCGCGAGCCTGCTTCGCATTGCGGTCGTCGTCATCGGCCGCCACGAAGCGTTCGTCGCCCCACCACACATGCACGCGGTTCCAGTCCACGGCATCGTTCAACGGACTGGCATTCATCGCGGCGAATACGCGGTTGCCGTCGGTACCGCCGGTCACTGCGATGTCCACGCGACGACGTTCCGGTTCGGCCAGCAGGTCGATGATGGTCAACAATGTACGTGCGGCCACAGCCTGCGCCAGCATTTCAGGATTCGGATACACAATGGTCTTGCGTTCTGCCATATTTGCTCCTTATACGGTGTCGCCCCGCCGGGTCATGGGCAGAGCGACTGGTTTTTCGGATTCAGCGCTTCGGATTGATCAGATCCCAACCCTGAGTCACCACTTCGGCATAAATCTCGTCCGGATAGAGACGTCCCAGTTCCTCGCTCAGACATTCCTCAAGCGTACGTGCGGGCACGCTAATGGTCTGAGGTGATTGACCAGGCACGTTCTGCACTGCGATGCCATCATCGGTGGAAGGGCGTTCCAGACTCAGCACGCCATCGGAACGGGTCAGATACACGCCGGTCACCGCAGTTGCGTTCGGATCGTCTTCTATCACCACCGGTACGTTGAGGCGCAAACGCAACCATGCGGCCAACAGGTCCATCGGTAGATAATCCTTCTTGCCGGTCACACGCACACCGCTTACTGGCAGATGTGGAGGCTGGTCGAGCATCGAAGCCAGCATGGCGCGCCATACGGTGAGCCTGGTCCACGACATATCCACGTTCTTCGACGACCAATTACGACGCAGGTCATCCATCGTGCGCATCGGATTCGAGGAATGCATCGCATCCGTGATACGGCTGCGGGCCATCGATCCCAACAGGTCAGTGGACAGGTTCGCCGGAGCCTCGTTCGGCCACCAAGCTACCACCGGCGCATCGGGAACCAGCAATGGAATCACCAGCGTATCCGGATGATGCACCAAGCCGCCAAGCGGACGCAGCACGATAATCTCTCCTGCACCGGCATCGGAGCCGAATCGCACTTCCGCGTCGAGGAAGGTGTGCGGCTTGCCATCATCGACAACGGCATCCACCTTGCGTGAATTCGGTGCGATTGCGATCACGCGGCAAGGGTGCTCTCGGCTGGCGTTGTTCGCCACGGCAAGATCATGCTCCAGCGACGTCTCATTCGTGGAGATCAACAGTGTGAGCACGCGACCCAAAGCCGCTTCGCCACGCTCCTCGTGCAATTCGTCGATTTTCGCCGAAATCTCACGGGTTTCGGTGTTCTTCATGGTAATGATCACGGCATCCTCCAACGATGTCCATCACGGGCGAGCATTTCAACGGCTTCCTGAGGGCCCCACGTTCCGGAACGATACGGCTGCGGCTGGCCGAGCGTGGACCAGAATTCCTCGATCGGGTCAAGAATCTGCCAGCTCAATTCCACTTCGCGCGTGGTTGGGAACAGTGGAGGATCGCCCAGCAATACGTCAAGAATCAGACGTTCATAGGCTTCCGGAGACGATTCGGTGAACGAACGGCCGTAACCGAAGTCCATCGACACGTCACGGACCTCCATCGACGTGCCACCCGGCACTTTCGCGCCGAACCGCATGGTCACACCCTCATCGGGCTGTACACGGATCACGATCGCGTTCTTGCCGAGCTCCTTCGTCGCGGTCGACTCGAACGGCAGATGCGGGGCGCGCTTGAACACCACGGCAATCTCCGTGACACGCTTGCCCAAACGCTTGCCCGTACGCAGATAGAACGGCACACCGGCCCAACGGCGCGTATCGACATCCAAACGGATCGCCGCATACGTCTCGGTCGTCGACTCCGGATCGATACCCTTCTCGTCCAAATACCCCACGACCTCATGCGAACCCTGCCAACCGGCCGCATACTGGCCGCGCGCCGTATGCGCCGCCAGATCCTTCGGCAAGCGCACTGCGGACAGCACCTTCGTCTTCTCCGCCGTCAGATCGGAAGCGGAGAACGAAACAGGCTCCTCCATCGCCGTCAACGCCATAAGCTGCAGCAAATGGTTCTGGATGATGTCACGCGCCGCGCCGATACCGTCGTAATAGCCGGCACGACCCGCCACGCCGATATCCTCGGCATGCGTGATCTGCACATGGTCGACGTAATTATTGTTCCAGATCGGCTCATACATCGCGTTCGCGAAACGAAGTGCCAATATGTTCTGCACGGTCTCCTTACCGAGATAATGGTCGATACGGAACACACTCGATGGATCGAACACCTCGGAGACCACACGATCCAGCTCCTTGGCGCTTGCCAGATCATGCCCGAACGGTTTCTCGATGATCACACGACGCCAAGCACCTTCAGACGATTTCGCCAAACCGCAATCGGCCAACTGTCGGGAAACCTGCGGGAACGCGCGCGGCGGCACCGACATGTAGAACGCATGGTTGCCTCGCGTGCCACGATCGCGGTCAAGCTCGGCAACAGTGTTCGACAGTCGTTCGAACGCCTTCGGATCGTCGAACGTGCCTTGCACGAAACGAATGCCGTCGGCGAGCTGCTTCCATGTCGCCTCCTTGAATGGCGTACGGCAGTGCGCCTGCACATTCTCCTTCACAAAATCCTTGAAGTGCTCTTCGGTCCAATCACGACGAGCGAACCCCGTCAGACCGAAGCTTGGCGGCAATAGACCACGATTAGCCAGATCATAAATGGCAGGAAGCAGCTTCTTGCGTGACAGATCGCCGGTCACGCCGAAAATCACAATACTGCACGGGCCTGCAATACGTGGAAGTCGAAGATCGCGCGGATCGCGCAGCGGATTCGTCCACGTGCCGGCCGCGTTGGATGCGGTTGAAACGGTTTCAGTCATGCCTTTCATACTAATGCGTAGCCTCCACCCAACGTCAAGAGAGAATCGAAAACGTCATAGTCCTTTTTTATGGCTTTCTACAAATCGACCTTCGATTCGGATTCCCGCCATTCATGAAGGCGGCAATTTTGCGGGTGAGCGCGCGGGGGAGTGTGCGTTCCGCGATTGCGCCCGCCTTGGTGAGCGGACCATGATAGGCGAGAGCGGAACCGCGCATCATTTTGCGGTAGGCATATACCGCCAATTGCCGTGCGGTGGCCGGCTTGGTCATAGTGAAGAAGTTACGGCCATGCATGTTGGCGGCTTTTTCGAAACCGGTGGTGGTCGGGCCAGGACACACGCAGGTCACCGTCACACCCGTGCCGCGCAGCTCATGGGCCACAGCCTCCGACAGCGAGCGCACGAACGCTTTCGAGGCGAAGTACATCGCCATATACGGTCCTGCCATCATTGACGCGACTGACGAAATATTCAAAATCCTGCCATGCCCGTTGGTACGCATATCACAGCCATACCGGTACGTCAATTCGGCGGACGCATGCATGTTGAGCTGCATCATCTCATTCTGCCGGTTCCAATCGGCGTCAAGAAACCCGGTCCAATCTGCGAAACCCGCGTTATTGACGAGATGGTCGACCACAAGGCCCTGTGACGTGGTGAATTCATGGAGTTTCTTCGGCGCGTCGGATTCGCTCAGGTCAATGGCGAATGCCACCACATGTATGCCGAAACGCTGTTCGAGCCGTTCTTTCACCGTATCAAGTCGCTCCTGGCTGCGGGCGGTAATCACCAGATTATGTCCGTCCGCAGCGAACAACGTCGCCAATTCGCGCCCGATGCCGCCGGACGCTCCCGTGATAAGCACGTATCCCATGCCAACTCCTTTGTTGATGTCCGTTGACAATTATATTGGGAATGTGATGGAAATGGATGTTGCACGGAAGTCCCATTACGATTCACCACTTGGCGGTATCACCGGTTATGCGGGAGGATTTGGAGACCAAAATCCGTTTGTTCCAACTTGAAGACGCGCTGAAACGGACATATGCGAATCGCGAATCTAGAAACCGGCTGCCGTCGGAGATGTCTTCGTGCGGTATGCGAGCAGGCCGTCGATGAACCGTGCGAGCCCTTCGATCATACGCGAGCGTGGGCATGCCACATTGATGCGTACAAAATCGTGTCCGTTCCCACCGTATTCGGAACCTTCGGAGAACATCACCTTGTGTTCGCGCTTAAGATAATCGCACAGCGCGTCTGTATCGTGCGTGATGGCTGAACAATCGACCCACAGCAGATAAGTGGCATGGCCTTCGATCATGATGACGCGTCGGTCGTTCGGTACGGATGCGTTGTATGCGTCAACCATCGCACGCGCGGTGGCCTTGTTACCCGCCAGATAGGCGCGCAGCTCATTCAGCCAAGGTTCGCCTTCCTTGAATGCGGTCAGCGTGGCAGTCATGGCGAAGGCGTTCGGTTCGGCCACTTCGTCGGTGTTAAGCGCACGCCACACTTTATGGCGTAGCACGGGATTCGGAATCATCGCGGCAGCGGAATTGAGACCGGCGATATTGAAGGTTTTGGTTGGCGCCATGCAGGTCACCGAATTCATCGCGCAATGTTCACTCACGGAGGCGAACGGTACATAATCAAAACCTGGATCGGTCAAATCGCAGTGGATTTCGTCGCTGATCACTGTCACATGATGCTTCCAACACAGTTTACCGATATGATTCAGCGTCTCCCGGTTCCAGATACGATCGATTGGATTATGCGGATTGCATAGGATCATCAACGTGGTCTGCGGATCAGCAAGCTTCGTCTCGAGATCGTTCCAATCGACCGAATAACGGCCTTCGCCGTCATAGGCAAGCGGCGATTCGAGTACTCGGCAACCATTGTTGAGAATCGAATTGAAGAAAATGTTGTAAACCGGCGTCTGAATGAGCACATTCTCATTCGGCGTGGTGAGCTTCCTGACCATGCTGGAGATGGCAGGCACCACGCCAGTGCAGAATACCAGCGAATCAGGGTCGATGACAAGCCCATGGCGACGCCCCCACCAATCCACATACGCCTGGTTCCATTCAGGCGGCACTATCGAATAGCCGAAAACGCCATGTTCTACGCGCCGACGCAACGCCTCGCGAATCTCGGGTGCGGTCTTAAAATCCATGTCCGCCACCCACATGGGCAATGCGTCGCCGGCCTCCTCCCATTTGAGCGAATAGGTGCCGGAACGGTCGATTGGAGTATCGAAATCGTAGGTCATATGGTCGATTCTATCTACCGCTCCGTAACGTCGGCCGTGATGACCGTCGTTGCTGACGGATCGATCCTCTTCGGATCAAGCGTCAGCTCACCGATCGCATCGGCGCGGATCGTACCGGACGCAGGATTGAACACGCTGTCGATCGCGCCATGCACGTCCGCGTCCACGGAAGAATATTCAAACGCGAGCGTGGTATTGATAAGCCGACAGTTACGCAATACCAGATTGTCCACATAACACAAGCCCTGCAGGCTTTCGATCGTGCAGTTCTCGAACGTCACATTACGCGAGTTCCAAGCCAAGTATTCGCCGGAAATAAACGAATCGCGCACAGTCACATTTTCGCAATTCCAGAAGCAATCCTTGGAAATCAATCTAGAATTCGAAATCTCAATATTACGCGCGCCATCAAACGGATAATTGCCAACCAAACGCAAATTATCGACTTTGATGTCAGAACAATTCATTGCTAAATAATCACCGCGCGCACTTACATTATTCATCATGACATTCGAACAAGCCCACAATGTTTCCTCGGCATTGACGAAATCAACGTTCCTCAACGAAACATCACGGCAACGGCGGAAATTCTTCGGCGCTTCAAATGTGCAATCCTCGACGCGAATGTTGTTTGTATACCACACGCCTGCGCGTGCCATCTCGAACCACGTGCAATCCTTCGCCGAAATATCCGAGCAATACCACAGCGGATACTTCCATTTGAACGAACTCGACTCAAGCTCAATAGCATGTGCATGCTTCAACGGCGACTCGCCATCATCGAAAATCGTGTCGACATAATGACGGTCATGTGCAAAAAACTCCGCGCGCTCGCCGGTGAGAAGCGCCTGACGGGTCTCGGGAATGTCTTGATTGGCGTTGGATTCAAGTGTCTTTGGGATGTTCATCGTATGCTCCTTCATGTGCTCCTTCATGTGCTCCGGTGGAAGAGCATAGAAACCTCAAGCACTCGAAGTCAAACGGGCGGCCATGTTCGTGCAAAGCGAAACCTGGCCGCCCATTCGGTAGTGGATCCGATATGGGTCGATCAGCCGATCAGTGCGGCAGGATACTTGGACACGGCCTCGTCGATCTGCTCTTCGGTGGACGTGGCAACGCCTTGGATGAGGAACGGCTTCAGATACGTCGCATGCGTATGACGGAACGTGGTCTCGAACGGGGAAAGCAGCTCGTTCATGGTGCGCACATGGCTGCCTTCACGGGTGTAGGAATCGGCTGGAGACCCGGTGGACACGGACAGCATGAACTCCTTGCCTTCAAGGGCGCGCCCGCCGCCATAAGCCCAACCGGCCTTGATCACGTCATCCTCCCACTGCTTGAGCAGAGCGGGAGAGCTGTACCAGTAGAACGGGAACTGCAGCACGATGCGGTCATGCGTTTCGATGAGCCTCTGCTCATGTTCGACGTTGATTCTGAAATCCGGATATGCGGCGTATTCATCGACCACGGTCACGTCTCCGGTTTCGTTGGCCGCGTCCATAAGCTTGCGGTTGACCTGCGATTTTTCCAGATGCGGATGGAACACCAGAACCAGCGTTTTCATGCATACTCCTTTTAACTGTCCGACGATTTTCAGTATGCAGCATAATAGCCCTTTCCGTTACGTTTCGAGTGCGATCGGCCATAACCGGAGCCGATGGACCTAAGGGCGTTTGTCGGGGAGCGCGATAGTATGATGGCCGGCGTGATGGTAGGTGTCGGCATGCCATGAGATGAGACGAGGATTGAAAGGAAAGGCATTTGGTCTCGCGAATACAAGGTAGGAAGGCGGTCGCATCCGCAGCCTTCAAAACCGCTTTGCCCAGAACGTTGCCGGTTTGTATCACCTTCTTCCTTCTGGCTTTGTCATATGGCGTGCTGATGGGCACGCGTGGTTTCTCCTTCCTGTGGCCCATGTGCATGAGCGCGTTCATCTTCACCGGTTCCATGGAATTCGTGACGGTGAATCTGCTGGTGTCCGCGTTCAATCCGTTCGCCACGTTCATGCTTGCCGTCATGCTAGGCACAAGGCATCTGTTCTACGGCATTTCCATGCTTGGCCGGTTCAAGAACATGGGGGTGAAAAAACCGTATCTCATCTTCTCCCTGTGTGATGAGACTTTCGCCATCGACAACGGCACTGTCATTCCCAAAGGTGTCAACCGAGGCTGGTTCTACTTCTTCGTGGGATTCCTCAACCAATTCTCCTGGGTGGCTGGTGCCACGGTTGGAGGCATTCTCGGCGGACGTATCACGTTCGATACCTCCGGACTCGATTTCATTATGACCGCCATGTTCGCCGTGATCTTCGCAGACCAGTGGCTGGCTACGAAACATAAGAGCCATATGGCGGCGTTGACCGGCATCGTCGTGCCTGCGATTTGTTTGGGAGTTTTCGGCGCCGACAATTTCATGATTCCCTCGCTTGCCGGCATGCTGGTCATGTTCGTTCTGCTGCGGCCGTATCTGAACGATCTGAAAAACGACAAGACGGATGAAGCCGGCGGAGCTGGCAGCGTAACGTCCGACGATATGCAGAAAGAGGCACGCGCATGATGATCATGACCACCTGGCAGGGCGTCGTCACTATTATCATGGCGATACTTGGTACCATTTTGACCCGTTTCCTGCCGTTTCTGGTATTCCCCGAATCGAAGGAACCGCCGCGTTTCATCACCTATCTGGGCACGGTGCTGCCGTACGCCATGACCGGTCTGCTCGTCGTGTATTCGCTCAAGGGCGTGCATCTGCTGTCCGGCAGCCACGGCATTCCCGAATTGCTTGCGATTATGGTGATCGTTCTGCTGCACGTATGGAAAAGAAACATGCTGCTGTCGATCGCCGGTGGCACCGCTGCTTACATGCTGTTGGTGCAGCTGGTATTCTCATGAAAGCTTTTGCGTAACAGCGCGGCTTTCGGCCGTGTCGCAGTGGGCCGTGATTATTTGGCGAGTTCCATATCGTATTTCAGCGTCATCACGCGAATCGCGGACTGCTTCACCTTGTCCGCAAAAGCAGAATCAGCCGCGGCCTTCGCATTCAAACCATCCAAAACCTGCTGAACATAATCGAAAGCGCCAATACAGGCAAGATCACCGCCGGCTTCAACCAATCGCACACCCAAATCACTCGGCTGAACACCGCTCAGGGCAGTGGCGGAGAGGGAATCCGAAGTGATGACACCCTGAAAACCAACCGTATTACGTAGATAATCCGTTACCAAAGTGCTGGAAAACACGGCGGGATTGTTCGGATCAATGGCCTGATAGGTAGCCAAAGACATCATCACCATGGAAGGGTTCGCCTCCAACGCGCTATTGAACGCGTTGATTTCCGCACCGTCCAACATGGTGGTGGTGTCAAGAATGCCGTCGGCGGTGAAATCGGTATTGCCGGTTACCGAACCAAGTCCCGGATAATGCTTGATGGCGCTGCCAATACCCGAATCCGCCATGCCCTGAATGAACGCTTTGGCATGGTCGGCATTACCGGCCGCGTCCAATCCAAAATCACGATCCAACGCTCCGACAGGGTCGTTCGTGGCGCGATCCACCGTCACCGTACCCACCACCGGCGCCAAATCGACATTGATGCCAGCTGACTTAAGCTGGGAACCCCATACGGCCGCCGACCGACGAAGCTGATCGGTCGACATCGTTCCCTGATCGGTGGCGGAAGGCATCTGGTCGAAACCAGAGCCTTGAAGATGCTGCACCAAACCACCTTCCTGATCGGTGGTCATCAACAGCCGATTATTGGCCGGCGCATACGATTGCAATGCGGATGTGGCTGCGGCGACACCGGCCGTTCCAGAATTCCAGTTGCCGATGATCAGCACCGAACCGACATGCTGGTTCATAATGAGATCTTGCAATGAGGAAGGATCGGATCCCGCGTAGAGAGGTGCCATGATGAGCTGACCGACACGCTCTGCAAGACTCATGGCATTGACTGCAGCCACGGCTTTGCCGTGCGGAGAGTCGTCCATCACGCTTGGCACGTTGGATTTGTCAAGCGCATCATGTGATGCGCCGGACTGCTGCGAATTGGATTGCTCGGATTGGTTGGAGCCAGCATTCAAACTCGCGCTGGATGAACACCCAGCGAACGATAGCGGCAGTGCGATGGCGCACAGTGCGGCAGCACAACGAGCGAAATGAACGTGAACCCTCTTCATAGTGTCATTATCTATCACATGCCAGTGATGGCGAATACGATCGCATAAGAAAAGAACGGGTGGATTCGTGTTCGTGAATTGCGTAAACATTAGGCCAGTGGCATAAAGCACGTTCCGTGCCTGTCGATAGGCTATTAGTATGTCTTTTTTTGATATGTTTGGTCCCATGTTCGACCCGGAAAGCGGCCCGAGCCGCTCCCAAGGGCAGCGTGCCAATAAATCCGACAACGATGATCCCATCATTCTCAATGTCGAAACCGATGGCGATAACACCACCCGGTCTTCGGCGAACATGCCTCCAAGAGGTCCGTCCGGTCCGCGCATCACACGCCAGCCGAACCGTCCGCGCAAATCGTCGAACGGCAACAAGATTCTAATCGGTGTGGTGCTGGCGCTTGCCATCATCGTCGGACTGTTCTTTGGCTTGGCGCAGTTCATCACCGATGTCATGTGGTATGCGCAGCTTGGCTTCCAAAGCGTGATTTGGACGCAGTTGGGTACCAGGGTAGGCCTGTGGGTGGCGTATGCGCTGCTGATCGCCGCGGTCGGATTCCTTTCCGCGTCGCTGGCGATCTGGGCTCGCCCCGATGCTGCCGATGGTTCTACCATTCGTATTAATGGCGACACCATCGAAGTGGGCAAGGGCGTGAGCTCAAAGAGTGCACGTCGTGTGGCAGTGGTGATTTCATTGATCGTCGGTTTGATGTTCGGATCGCAGTTTAATGCGAATTGGTCTGAGATTCTGCTGATGTTCAATGCGCAGAGTTTCGGCACCACTGATCCGCAATTCGGCATTGACAATGGTTTCTACGTATTCGTGTTGCCTGGTTTGAAGTTGATTATGTCGGCGGTGGCACTGCTGTTGCTTGCAGGCATTATCTTCTCCATCGTCACGCATGTGATGATGGGTGGCATTCGCATCACCATGCCAGTGCATGGTCGTGGACTGTTCCACATCACCAAGCGTGCGCGTAGGCAGATCGGCATCTGGCTGATACTCAACATGTTCGCATGGGCGGCGAATCAGGTGCTTGGTGTGTTCTCTCACCTCACGCAGGAGGGTAGCCGCATCACCGGCGCCACCTACACCACGGTCAACGCCACGATTCCCGTTACCTTCATCATGGCCGCCATCACCGCCACTCTTGGTGTGGTTCTCGGCGTGTGGATCATGAAATCGCATGCGCTGGAAGGCCAGGCCCCAATCGCGGTGCGCGCCTCCGAAGCGCTCAAGGCGTGGAAGGTGCCGACCGTGGCCATCGCATCCGCCATTGTGGTGAGCCTGGTGCTTACCGTGGCATGGCCGATGCTGCTGCAGCGTTTCCGTGTGAACCCGAACGCGCAGGAGATGGAATCAACATATATTCAGCGCAATATCGACGCCACTCGTGAAGCCTATGGTCTGAACAATGTGAAGACGGAACAATACCAGGCCACTACCGAAGGCGAGGAAGGCGCACTGGCCGACTCCGCGGAATCGACCGCGCAGATCCGACTGCTCGATCCGCAGATCGTTTCCCCAACGTTCAAACAGTTGCAGCAATCCAAGCAGTATTATACATTTGCCGACACTCTCGCCGTCGACAAGTATGAGGTCGACGGCGAGAGCCAAGATACGGTGATCGCAGCACGAGAACTTGACCTTGCCGGTCTTGACAATCGCAACTGGGTCAACGACCATACCGTGTACACGCACGGCTATGGTGTGGTGGCCGCCTACGGCAACAAGGTGACGGCCGACGGCCAGCCGAAGTTCTTCGAGGCGGGCATCCCAACCCAAGGCAAGCTCACCGAATCCGAACAGTATGAGCCGCGTATCTACTTCTCGCCGAACGCTTCCGAGTATTCGATCGTGGGCGCTCCGGAAGGCACGCAGTCGTGGGAGTTCGATTACCCGACCGGTTCCGAAGGCGCCACCAACACGTTCGGCGGCAATGGTGGCCCGAAGATCGGCAATATCTTCTCCCGACTGCTGTATGCCATCCGTTTCGGCTCCGACCAGATTCTGTTCTCCAACCGTGTGAATTCCGCATCACAGATTCTCTACGATCGTTCCCCGAAGGAGCGTGTGGCCAAGGTCGCACCATACCTGACGCTTGACGGCCGTGTGTACCCGGCGGTCGTGGATGGTCGTGTCAAGTGGATCGTCGACGGCTACACCACGTCTGACGCCTACCCGTATTCGCAGATGACCGATCTGGGCGAAGCCTCCAAGGATTCCACCACGGAATCTTCGGCCACGGTGAGTGAGCTGGCTTCGAAGAACGCCAACTACATTCGCAACTCCGTGAAGGCTACCGTCGATGCGTATGACGGTTCCGTGGACCTGTACGTGTGGGACGAATCCGATCCGGTGATCAAGGCATGGCAGAAGATCTTTCCCGGCCAGTACCACCAGTTGTCGGAAATTTCCGGCGATCTGATGAGCCACCTGCGTTACCCGGAAAGCCTGTTCAAGGTGCAGCGCGAGCTGTTGACCAAGTACCATGTGTCGAGCGCCAGCCAGTTCTTCTCCGGTGAGGATTTCTGGCAGACTCCGGTCGATCCGACCGAATCTCAGCAGGCTCAGGAACGCGACATTCTGCAGCCGCCGTATTATTTGACGTTGCAGACCGGTGGGTCCAACGAGCCGGTGTTCTCGTTGACGTCGTCATATATTCCCGCAGGTACGTCAACCCGAGAGATTTTGACGGGATTCCTGTCTGTCGATTCCGATGCGGGCAACGAAAAAGGCAAGATCGGTGCGAACTATGGCACGCTTCGGTTGCAGGAGTTGCCGAAGGATTCCAATGTGCCAGGTCCCGGTCAGGCGCAGAACAACTTCAATGCGTCGGCCGACGTGTCGAAGGAACTCAACCTGCTTGAGTCCGGCTCCACCAACGTGCAGCGAGGCAATCTGCTTACACTGCCGCTCGGCGGCGGATTGGTGTACGTGCAGCCGGTGTACGTCAAGTCCTCCGGTTCCACCAGTTTCCCGCTGTTGAAGAAGGTGTTGGTGGCCTTCGGCGACCAGGTCGGATTCGCCAACACATTGGACGAAGCGCTCGATCAGGTGTTCGGCGGCAACTCCGGCGCGTCCGCGGGCGATGCCGAAAACGTCGACGGTTCCACCAGCAGTAAGACCGACACGAGCGATGCTGCCGGTACCAGTGGGGATGCCTCCGCTAACGGTTCTTCCGGAACCGACGGTACTGACTCGTCATCTGGATCGAATTCCGACAATGACAGCAGTTCCGGCAATACTGGCGGTTCCAGCACGATGAGCAGCGATCTGAAGAGCGCCCTCAACGACGCATCCCAGGCAATGAAGGATTCCGACGCGGCCATGAAGAAGGGCGATTGGTCCGCTTATGGCGAAGCGCAGAAGAAACTTCAGGAAGCGTTGAACAAGGCGCTCGAACTCGAGCAGTAGTTTCCGCACAAGTTCCGTACGATTGCTGTTTGCGTAAGGCGGGAGTCTGGTTCCTCATATATGGAACCGGTCTTCCGCCTTCTGCATATGCCCGGTATGCTCAAAAACATGAGTGAGTATTCCTACCGCATCGCCACGCAAAACGACATTCAAGCAATCACCGACATTTACAACGCTGCAGTCATACGAGGTGGATCATCGGCCGATATAACCCCACGCACATACGAACAGCGCAAAGCATGGGTTGAATCGCATCATGATCCGTACGCGGTGTTCGTTACGGAAACGGCAGATGATGACGGAGAGAGACAGATCATTGGATTCAGCGCGCTTTCCGTTTTCTATGATCGCGCGGGATATGATGGCGTCACCGATCTTGCCTACTACATCGACCCGCAATGGCAGGGCAGGGGAGTCGGCACATATACGCTCACCAAACTGCTTGAAGAATGCCGAAAGCGTAATATGCGTAAGGCATGCGGCATTATTTTCGCAGACAATGCCGGTTCGATCGCACTGATGAAACGGTTCGGTTTTACACAGTTTGGCCTCATGCCAACCGCCGCCACCGATTCCACCGGCACCATGCGTGACATGAGTTACTGGTATCTCGACCTGTAAGTACAATCTTTGCGGTTATCAAGACGAGACAACGCGGCGCAATATGAATGCGCGCAATCGTATGTATGAATGAATGGAACGATTTCAATGGCATCTGATTTCTGGCTGATCGCAGGACTCGGCAATCCGGGTTCCAAATATGAAGGCACCCGTCACAATATGGGATTTATGGCAGCTGATCTGCTTGCTGAACGTTGGTCGGTCAACTTTTCCGACCATAAAGGGCTTGCCATGCTCGGCAAGGGTGTGATGAACCTGTCTGGTCGTAACGTCAAATTCTTCCTGGCAAAGCCGCTCACCTACATGAACGAGTCAGGCAATGCGTTGGCTTCCATCAGCGCCTACTACCAGATTGAACCGGACCATATCGTGGTGATTCACGACGACATGGATCTTGATTTTGGACGTATCAAAGTCAAGGCAGGCGGCTCCGCAGGCGGACATAATGGCATCAAGTCGATTGACCGCGCCTTGGGAACTCCGAAGTATGCCCGTGTACGCATGGGCGTTGGACACGCGCAGCGAGGTGCCCACGCCCACGACAACACCGTGAACTGGGTGCTGGGCGGATTCGGACCGGATCAGCGCAAGCAGCTTCCGGAATTCCTCGCCGATGGCGCTGATGCCGCCGAAACTATCATTTTCAATGGCCTCGCCAAAGCTCAGGAGCAATTCAATGGCCGCTGAACCGGTGCAGTTGCCGACTTCAGGTTCCTTGGCTGGCATTCTTGACGTACTCGAAACCGACGAGGATTTTCGTGCGCTGATTTCCGGTGAGATCGAGGTGCCGGAATCCGACATAGACCCTAGCATTACCGTTGGCATTCCCGAAGGATTGCGCCCGGCACTGGCCGCTGGAGCATCGGGAACACGGCCGGTTGTATTTGTGGTGGCCTCCGGCCGCGAAGCCGAAGAGACGGTCGAGACGATTCGTTCGTGGTATTCCGGCGATCCGAACGACGTGGCACAGCTCGAAGCATGGGAGACCTTGCCTCATGAACGCCTCTCGCCACGCGCCGATACCGTGGCGAGCCGTATGGCGGTGTTCCGCAGGCTGAAGCACCCTCAAGAGGGAAGCAAGCTGTTCGGCCCCATCCGCATTCTCGTCATGCCGGTGCGATCCCTGATCCAGCCAGTGGTTGCAGGTTTGGCCGACGTGGAGCCTTTGGTGTTTTCTCAAGGCGAGGAATTGGCGCTCGACGAGGCGTCGCGTCGACTGGTGGAAAATGCTTATACTCGAGTCGATCTGGTGATGGATCGTGGTGAATTCGCGGTGCGAGGAGGCATTATCGACGTGTTCCCACCGACATTGCCACATCCTGTGCGTATTGAGTTCTTCGGTGATGAGATTGACACCATCAGGGAGTTCCACGCTTCGGATCAGCGTACGTATGGCGGGAATGTTCCTGTTGTTTGGGCCACGCCATGCCGTGAACTGCAATTGACTGACAAGGTGCGCAAGCGTGCGAAATCCCTGATTGGATCCATTCCCAATGCCGAAGACATGCTAGAATCCATTGCCAACGCCATTCCGGTCGAAGGTATGGAATCGTTACTTCCCGCATTGGTCGATGACATGGAGCCGGTGCAGGGCATGTTGCCCAAGCATGCGCTGGTCATGCTCTCTGATCCGGAAAAATTGCGTCGTTCGGCTGACGATCTCGCAAAAACCGCCAATGAGTTTCTTGCGGCCAGCTGGCATGTCGCAGCATCCGGTCATGGCGCTGGCGCTCCGATCACGTTCGATCAGGCGAATTTCTACGATTTTGAAGAAACGATTTCATCGCTGGTTTTCTCAAGGCACGACGTATGGAAGCTTACGAGTTTCGGCGTGGACCCAAGCAGGGAAGGACACGTTCAGCTCGACGCTGCCAATCCCGGCGAATATCGCGGAGATGAAGCCAAAGCCGCATCCGGTATCGAAGGTCTTCTTGATGCCGGCTATGCCGTCACCGTCACTGCAGGAGCGCAAGGTACTCTTGTTCGACTCAAGCGTGCCATCAACGAAACGGGAATCGCCAACTTCGACTGCATCAGATCGCGTGCCATCGACGGATTCGTCGATAATGCTGCGAAAGTCGCACTGCTTACCGAACGCGACCTGACCGGACGCACATCGGCCGCGGGACAGGCAAAAACACCGAAACGTCGCCGTAAGGCCATTGACCTTATGGAGCTCAAAGCCGGCGATTACGTGGTGCATGAGCAGCATGGCATCGGCCGGTTCCTCGAAATGCGACAGCGTACCATCGGAGCGGGCGCCAACCAGACAACACGCGAATATCTGGTCATCGAATACGCATCCAGCAAGCGCGGCGCACCTGCCGACAAACTGTTCATCCCCACCGATCAGCTTGACCAAGTCAGCAAATACATCGGTGCCGACGCTCCAAAACTCAACAAACTGGGCGGATCCGACTGGGCTGCTACCAAGGCGAAAGCACGTAAGCATGTGCACGAAATCGCCGAAGATCTGGTCAAACTGTATTCGGCACGTCAACGCATGCAGGGGTATGCCTTCAGCAAAGACACCCCTTGGCAGAAAGAACTGGAAGACGCTTTCCCATACCAAGAAACCGCCGATCAGCTGACTACCATCGACGAAGTCAAATCCGATATGGAAAAGCCCGTGCCGATGGATCGCCTGATTTGTGGTGACGTGGGATTCGGCAAAACCGAAATCGCCGTACGTGCCGCATTCAAGGCGGTGCAGGATTCCAAACAGGTGGCTGTGCTGGTGCCGACCACATTGCTGGTGCAACAGCATTTCGAGACGTTCACCGAACGTTTTGAAGGATTCCCGGTGGAAGTAAGGGCGATGAGCCGTTTCCAAACCACCAAGGAAATCAACGACACCATCAAGGGACTTGAAGACGGTTCCGTCGATGTGGTGATCGGTACGCACAAACTGCTCGGGCCGAAGGTCAAATTCAAGGATCTAGGCCTGGTCATCATCGATGAGGAGCAGCGTTTCGGTGTCGAACACAAAGAGACGTTGAAGGCGCTGCGTACCAATGTGGATGTGCTGAGTCTGTCGGCAACACCGATTCCGCGAACGCTGGAGATGGCCGTTACAGGCATTCGTGAAATGTCCACGTTGGCCACGCCTCCAGAAGACCGCTTGCCGGTGCTTACTTACGTTGGCGCGTATGAGGATGCTCAGGTCACTGCTGCGGTCAGGCGTGAGCTGTTGCGCGGTGGCCAGGTGTTCTATGTGCACAACCGAGTGCAAGACATCGCTTCGGTTGCCGCGAAGATTCGCGAGCTGGTGCCGGAATCGCATGTCGGCATCGCCCATGGCAAGATGGGGGAGAAGCAGCTCGACGGTGTGATCCGAGACTTCTGGCATCGCGACATTGATGTGCTCGTATGCACCACCATCATCGAAACCGGTCTTGATATTTCCAATGCGAATACGTTGATCGTCGATCATGCCGACCGTTTCGGCCTAAGCCAGCTGCACCAGCTGCGTGGCCGTGTCGGGCGAGGCCGTGAGCGTGCCTACGCGTACTTCCTGTACGATCCGACCAAGCCGATGACCCAGCAGTCGCATGACCGACTGGCCACCATCGCGCAGAACACTGCGCTTGGTTCAGGTTTTGACGTGGCGATGAAGGATCTCGAGCTGCGTGGCACTGGCAATCTGCTGGGCGACGAGCAGAGCGGGCATATCGAGGGTGTTGGCTTCGATCTGTATGTGCGCATGGTTTCCGAAGCTGTCGAACAGTACAAGGAGCCGGAACGTGCGGAATCGGTTGCTGTCACAATTGATCTGCCGATCGAAGCGTCCATCCCCGTCGGCTACATCGATTCCGACAAATTGCGATTGGAAGCCTACCGCAAGCTGGCAGGGGCACGTACGGAAGCTGATCTTGACGAGTTGCGCGATGAACTTACGGATCGTTACGGCAAACCTCCGGTCGATTTCGAAGCATTGTTCGATGTGGCGCGATTGCGATTCAAAGCAAGAAAGCTTGGCATTACGGAGATCATCGGTCAAGGACGTAACATTCGTGTGTCCAAATTCGAGCCACGTGAATCCGTACAGATGCGCATGGCGCGAATCTACAAAGGCATCCAGTACAGGCCTGTCACTCAAACGTATGTGATCCCCACCCCGTTTGCGGGTTCGCTTGGATCCGGGCCAATGAGTTCCGATGAGATCGTTGGATGGACCAACCAACTTCTCGACGATCTTGACTGGAAACCAACGCCAAGGAAATAACAGGCAAAGTTCCGGACGCGTCCGACACGTTTTATGTGAGCGTTCACATAAAACGTGTCGGATAAGTTTGCCATACGTCCACAAAACGCACTATTCTAGGCAATGTCATCACAACCTAACGTTTATAAGGAGTAGTTGTGGCAGTAATTGAAAGCGTTTACGCGCGTCAGATTCTCGATTCCCGCGGCAACCCGACCGTTGAGGTCGTTCTCGACACCGAAGACGGTGCTCAGGGTCTGGGCCTCGTTCCGTCCGGTGCTTCCACTGGTGAAGCTGAGGCTTGGGAGCGTCGCGATGGCGACAAGTCCGTGTACCAGGGCAAGGGTGTTCTCAATGCCGTCAAGGCCGTGAACGAAGAGATCGCTCCGAAGGTCATCGGCATGGATGCTGCCGACCAGCGCGCTCTCGATGAGGTCATGATCGAGCTCGACGGCACCCCGAACAAGGGTCGTCTGGGCGCCAACGCCATCCTCGGCGTGTCCCTGGCTGCTCTGTACGCCTCCGCTGAGTCCGCAGGCCAGCCGCTGTACCGCTACATCGGCGGCACCAACGGCCACATCCTGCCGGTTCCGAACATGAACATCATGAACGGTGGCGCTCACGCTGACTTCGCCACCGACATTCAGGAGTACATGATCTCCCCGTACGGCTTCGACACCTACAGCGAGGCTCTGCGTGCAGGCGTTGAGGTCTACCACACCCTGAAGAACGTCCTGAAGAAGGAAGGCCTGGCCACTGGCCTCGGCGACGAGGGCGGCTTCGCTCCGAAGATGAAGTCCAACAAGGACTCCCTGAACTACATCATGGACGCCATCTCCGCCGCCGGCTACGAGCCGGGCAAGCAGATCGGCATCTCCCTCGACGTGGCTTCCTCTGAGTTCTACAACAAGGAGACCGGCAAGTATCACTTCGAAGGTGACGATCGCGAAGCCGGCTACATGCTCGACTTCTACGAGAACCTCATCAACGAGTACCCGATCGTTTCCATCGAGGATCCGTTCCAGGAAGAAGGCTGGGAAGACTGGGCTGCCATCACCGCCAAGCTCGGCGATCGTCTGCAGTTCGTCGGCGACGACCTGCTGGTCACCAACCCGGCACGTCTGGCTAAGGGCATCGAGCTCGGCGCCGCCAACTCCCTGCTGGTCAAGCTGAACCAGATCGGTACCGTCACCGAGACCCTCGACGCCATCGAGCTGGCCACCAAGAACGGCTTCACCTCCATGGTTTCCCACCGTTCCGGCGAGACCCCGGACACCACCATCTCTGACCTGGCTGTGGCAAAGAACACCGGCCAGATCAAGACCGGTGCTCCGGCTCGTGGCGAGCGTATTGCTAAGTACAACCGCCTGCTCGAGATCGAGGAGGAGCTCGGCTCCACCGCTCAGTACGCTGGCTACAGCGCTTTCAAGGCTTGCAAGAAGTACATCGCCAAGTGAGCGTAAGCGCATCGAATATGCGCTGATGTAGAGTGCCCGTCGTGTTCCTCGTCGAATGCGACGGGTATTTTCGTTGCTATGAGCTCAAAGTCACGCAAGAAAGCATCCAAAAAAGGCAGCGCTGGTCCCATCGCGTTCTTTGTGGCGGTATTTATCGTGGCTTTAGGAGCTATCCAGTTGGCGTCGACATTCCACACCTATGCGTTGAATATGGCTGAATTGAATGGCTTGAAGAAGCAGGAAGCCGCGTTGATAGCGCAAAAGCAGGAATTGGAAAACGACATCGCGCGCTGGGATGACAAAGCCTACGTTACGGCGCAGGCGAGGGATCGTCTGGGATTCGTGTTTCCGGGAGAACAGGCGATTCGTGTGGAACATCCCGAAGCGGTAACCGGCGAAACCACAGAAGATAAGAAGACGACGGACGAATCGCGGAAAACCGTACTGCCTTGGTACAAGGAAATGGCGTATTCGTTCAAACAGGCCGACCAATCGGATGAGGTGAAATCGAGGGAAACGTCCGAAAGTACGGCAACCGGCGAATCGGATGCGAATGGAACAAGCCCGGAATCCGGTGGTCAGCAGCAGGCTTCACAAGACAACAACCAACAGCAATCAGGAGATCAGCAGGAGTGACACAGGGTATGACAATCAGCGAACAGGCCAAAACCTTGGCGAAGAAGGTTCTCGACCAGCCTGCCACCGAGCATGATATTGCTGTGGTTGAGCGTCAGTTGGGTCGCTACCCGCGTGGCATGGTGGCTGTCGGAGCGCGTTGCGTGTGCGGCAGGCCTTTGGCTGTGGTCACGCGTCCGCTGCTGCCGGGAGGCGTGCCTTTCCCTACCACTTGCTATTTGACTGGTCCGGAAGCGGTGAAAGCCATTTCCCACATCGAAGCCGAAGGTAAGATGAAGGAGTACAACGATCTTTTGGCTGAAGATGACGATCTGAAAGCCGCTTACGAGCGTGCGCACGAACTGTATTTGGCGTTCCGGCATGAAATCGCCGTTGCCATGGAAGACAGCGAAGAGCATATCGAAGGCACCAGTGCCGGCGGCATGCCTGTTCGCGTTAAGTGTCTGCACGCCTTGTTGGCGCAAACGCTGGTGATGGGCGAGGGTGCCAACCCGATTGGAGACATGGCATTGGAGGCGATTCGTCATGAATTCGACCCCAATGTATGCCGTTGCACGGTGGCAAATGAAGACTGAACCATATTCAGACAGAAAGAAGAAGCAATGAAATCCGTTACTGTTGCCGGCATTGATTGCGGTACGAACTCGATTCGTCTGAAGGTCTCCCGCGTCAGTGAAGACGGCGTTGAAGATATTGTTCCGCGTATCCTTCGTGTGATTCGTCTCGGTCAGGATGTTGATAAGACGCATCGTTTCGCCGATGAGGCATTGGAACGTGCTTACGCCGCTGCCCGCGAATTCGCCGAGGTGCTGAAAGATCATCCGGTGGACGGCATTCGTTTCGTTGCCACTTCGGCCACTCGTGATGCTAAGAACCGTGAGGAATTCGAAGACAATATCGAGCAGATCCTCGGCGTGCGTCCAGAAGTCATCCCCGGCACGGAAGAGGCTGATCTAAGCTTCCTTGGTGCCACGAGCGTGGTTCGTCGCGACGTCGAAGCTCCGTATTTGGTGGTTGATCTGGGTGGCGGCTCTACGGAATTGGTGCTTGGCGGCGACGGTGTAAGCCATCCGAACACGCAGGTGCAGGCCGCGTTCTCCATGAACATTGGCTCGGTGCGTATGACCGAACGCCACTTGAAGAACGATCCGCCTACCGAAGCACAGATTCAAGAGGCTATTGCCGACATCGACGAGCATATCGATGAAGCGTTCAAAACGGTTCCTGCAGGTAAAACCCGCACTATCATCGGCGTGTCTGGCACAGTGACTACCATGACCGCTCTGGCCATGGGATTGACCGAATACGACCATTCCGCGGTGGATGGTGCCAGCTGCTCGCTGGAAGACGCTTATGCGGTCGATAACAAGTTCCTTAAGATGCCGCGCGAAGAGCGCCTGACCTATAAAACCATTCACCCGGGTCGTGTTGACGTGGTCGGCGGTGGTGCTCTGGTGTGGAATCGTGTGCTCGCCAAAGTCAGTGAGGCAGCCTATGCCGACCATGGTCAGCATATCGACTCCTTCATGGCCAGCGAACACGGTTTGCTTGATGGCATTGTGTTGGATTACGGCACGCGATTGCTTGCCGAACGTTAACGTGGCATAATAACTTGGGCGTCGGCTTGTTCGACGCCTTGCCGCCATGGCGAAACTGGTATACGCAACCGACTTAAAATCGGTCTCTTCGGATTGCGGGTTCGATTCCCGCTGGCGGCACTTTTGGAAACCCGGCTAGTATGCCGGGTTTTCTTGTTTTTCCAACGGTTCCCGCATGGTTTGCAATTCACTCCAATTCACTGCAATTCACTGCAATTACCGGAAAAGTGTGGGCAAAATGTGGGCACGGATGGGCACGACTCACCAGATCATTGGTAGTCCGAGGCATTGGCGCGCCCACCGTTCCACCGCACGGTTCTCCTCATCGTCGCCAAGCAGGAGGAGGAAGCCCGCGTTCTTGCCGAGCGAAGCGGGTTCCAGCTTCTTGATCACACCACGCTCCTGTAGGAACAGCCAAGCGTTGCTGATGTTCGTCTTGACTGTGTTCTCGCGCTTCTTCATCTCCTTATCGGCATTCTCGCCCATGGACTGCTCCGGCGTGAGCAGAATCATTCCGAATGCGTCGGCGATGGCACGCCAGCCGAGCGTGTAGTAGCGGCATGGCGCGTTGACCTTGCGCAGCTTCTCAGGTGGCTGGTTGCGTTCGCGGTCCCAGTCGTAGGTCATGGAGCACATGAAGGAGATTGCGAGTTGCGCAGTGGTATAGCAGGTCAGGTTGTCTCCGCGCTTCTTGGCGAGTCGTCCGGTACGGTTTAGGTCGTAAAGGGCTTGCGTGTTCTGGTATCCCATGTCTTCCATGTCTTTCCTTCCATGCTTTGCCTTAGAATGGTGCATGGAAAATCTAGCCGGTTTTCCGTCGCCCCGATTTGCTCTGGTCAGCGTCGGGGCTTTTTCGTTTATAACTGCATTGTAATTGCACTCGAAAGTAAAAGTCAAATTGCACAGCGAGTAAAATTGCAAAAGAGAAAGTAAAGACGTTTGGTGCAATTGCGATTGCACATATATAAGACTCTACAAGTTTTAACATTCTTTTTATAAGGCAGCAATATAAAAAGCCCCACAAATGTGGGGCAAATGGAAGAGAGCGTCACTGCTTGGTGAACGTGCCGCAATTCTGGAGCTTGAACTGCTGCCCATCGCTCACCGTCACCTGCGGATAGCCACCGCCAGGAATATCATTCTGCACGATGTCATCGCCTACGGAGATCTCCCAGTAACAGCGGTCCGTCACGGAATTGTTTGCGCGATACGTTCCGGCGTCGATGTCCTTGCCGACCTGCCACACGCCATCGGAGGCGCTGGTCCTCTTGGCGTTGTCGACCTGACCGGTCAACGATTCGATTTGCGCCTGCAGATTGTCCCGCGTGGCCTCCATCTTCTTTATGTCGGCCTTCATGCCGTCAGCCTTGTCTATCGTCTCCGAGGCGGTATCGTAATCGTCCGACAGTGAGTTGTATTCGTCCACAAGCTTGTTGTAGTCGTCTATCAGCTTCGAATAGTCGGCATTGTCGGCTTCGATCGTCTCGGCGGCTTCCTTGACCGCGGCGGAATGCACGCTGGCGGCATAGGTGGCCGCTCCGACGGCCAACGCCACCACGCATACGGCGGCGATGCCGGAGCAGACCGCCGACTTCACTTTCACGTCCTTGCCGAGCCATGCCTTGAGCTTGACCAGCATCGCATTGTTCTGTCTGATTCTCATTGGTTCCTTCTCTCTTTCCGTCAAACAAGGGGGATGCAGTCGATTCTACGCCGATGCGAGCGTGCTCCGGTAATCCTCCAACACCTGCGTGGTCACGTTGAGTTCGTCCGCGATCTGCCATTCGTACTCGTACATGCGTTCGAGTAGTGCGAGCTCGGTGGGATTGACGAGCGTGAGGGCGGTCTGCGTTCGCGCCCGTCGCTCCTGCTTCGAACAATCGTTCGAGCAGCCGGTGTCGCCGTGCCGCCAGTGCAGCAATTCATGTACGAGGGTGCAGCGTTTCGCCGTATAGGTGAGCCGACGATCAATCAGGATGACATGATTCTCGGCGTCGTAGCAACCCCATAGTCCGTCAGGCAGGATGGCGCTGGATACGGTGACGGGCAGTCCGATGATGGCGCGGCGCATGGCGCCGTAGGTCATGCGCCGGTCGATCGGCAGGTCAGGAAGGCTCGTCGTAATCCGGCCCAGCCTCTCCATTGATGGCCTCCTGCTTGCCAGCGGCCCGATATGCCGCAAGGGCCACGTCGCCCCTCTGCAGCTTGTTGAGGGTTTCGGCGGTTCTTTTTTCTTCCTGTGCTGCCAGCGCGTTTGCGAATAGCTGACGCAATGTCATCCCGCATGTCTTGGCGATTCGCTCGCAGTCCGATACCGTCAAGGGCGCGTCGAACCGGGCGCGGACGAACCAATAGTTGCGGCTGAATCCACATTTCGCGGCGAAATCTGTAGCGGTCATACCGCTCCTGGATTGCAGTGCTTTGCAGTATTCCATGACGCTCCGCGCTCCGTCGGTAACGTCGGTGTTAGCTCTTGTTCCCATGGCTCCATAATACCCAATTGTGTACTTTTTGTAAAGTAATCAATTAGGTACTCTCGTAAGAGTATCCAAATAAGTACTATTTGTAATCAGCAATGAAACGAGAAAGGAGGTTGGGTGACAAGCGAAACGGAACTCATGAGAGCCAACATCCGAGGGGAGATGGCTCGAAGGGGCATGACGCAAGAAGACGTAGCCAAAGCGATTGGATGCGAAAGGCCGCTGGTGAACAAGAAACTCACCGGCAAGAAAGACCTCACCGTAAGCGATCTGGAAAAAATCGCCGACATGTTTGGAATGACCCTCTTCCAACTCACTGCGGTGCTGCTCCAACCGATAGACAGCATCAAACAATTCAAAGCCTAAGGAAACCGAACATGAGCCAGCAACAACTGTTGAACCCGCCGAAACCGCCGACGCTCCACGAGACCGGATGCCTGCTGCTCGCGTCAAGCGGCTTCTATATCCGCCTCCATGAGGACGGCAGCGCCAGCCTCGTGGACGGCATTCAAGACATCACCCTCGCGGACTTCACCTCGGCGGAAATCGAAGACATCGCCTACAACCTCTCCAACAAGATCGGAGCAACAAGATGACATTCCTGGAACAACGAGATCAGATCCTCCAGAATCTGCGCGACCTGTTCACCCAGCTCAGCGAGGAGACTGACGAGACCAGGCGGACGCAAATCGAAGCGAAATGCCGTGAACAACTCGACCTGCTCGAACTCAACGACAAGGTGGGAGACACGCGATGAGCTGGATGGACGACGGCGGATTCGAGATGCAGGCATTCACCGCCCAGGACGGCAGGCCGATGGCGCGAATGGTCTTCCGCACCTCGACCGGCCAAACCTACTTCACCCTCACCAAGACCGAAGTGCAACGCATCAAACGCGAATGCGGGCGAATCCTCAAGGAAATGGAGGCAGACAAATGACCAGCCATGATCAACTGCACGACAGCGAACAGGCGGAGAACACGAAGCCGAACTACACGCTCCGCCGCCTGAAGTTCGCAGCCGCCGTCATCGGATTCGTGAGCAGCATGACCCTGCTGTTCACATGGCATGTGACCGACAGGCACATGGCATGGCTCGTCGCCGGAATCTACATTCTGACCGGCCTATGGCTGACCGTGCGGTTCGCCCCACGCGACTAAAGACTTCCCACCAGCCGACAGTCCAACAAAACAAACCAATTAGGGATGTTTTCGCGGACATCCACGTTCACCAGTCGGCTGGCGGGGACACATATAACTGAATATCGATTATTATCCACGCGCCGACCACATCTTGCTTTCACATACACTGTCGGCGCACTCGGCTGGGCGACGGTTCGCCCGTCCACGGATTCCAATCCTCTTCTCCTTTCTAAATATAGGCAGGCACTCCGGTGCCTGCGGGTCCTTTCTTACTATGCCTGACTGCTTCAATCACAGTCGGCCACGCCACCGATCGCGAACACGTTCAGGTCTGTGTTCCAACGGTCAAAGGGGCGTTCGGAATCCAAGGACGGCACTGGTTCGACTCCAATGCCAGCCACTCAGCCCCATCCACTCGTCAGGACGGGGCACACAACGTCAACAAGCAAAGGAAACCACACCATGGACGAAAACAAACCGCAGTCGGCAAAATGGGTGCTCTGCGTCGACATCGACCCCGATAACCCGGAATCCGACCCAATGTTCGTCGCCGCACTTGACATGCCGCTGGACGCATTCAAAGGCGGTCTGATCAGCGTCACCCTGCCCGGCAACAGACTCGGCGAGGCCACCGCGCTTGCCGCCAGAACCGCGTGCCAGGCCATCGACAAGGCGCTCAAACGTCACCTCGAACGCGGAGGCGACAGCGACACCCCGGAAATGCTCACCGGCCTCCACATCGACCCGATGGGCGACATTCGGGACGGCAGGCCATGACCGACCTGCTCACGCCAAACGAACTGGCCGTCATGCTCGGCATGAGCGTGCGCACCCTCGCCAACTGGCGGTCTAACGGCAAGGGCCCGCCATACGTGAAAATCGGCGTGGAACCGCCCGAAGGCCATCAGGACAGGCGCAAAGTCAGATACCAACGTCAAACCGCGGAAAAGTGGGCTCTGACACACAAGTACCAGAGGACGGTAGCGAGATGAAAAAACGGCACGCTCGCTCCGGCACACGGGTTAAAAGCAGTCCGACCGTCACAAGCGACGGTAAAGCACGCGTCGACACCGGCAAGCCGACCCCCACCCAGCAGGGAATCGACGTGGACGCTTTCATCCGCAAAAACCACGCGCTCATTGAAAGACTTAGGAAAGGAACACGTTGAAACACGAATACACGTTCGAGGAACTCGCCGAGCTGAGAAAAATCTACGACGAATCGGGCGAAGCGGGACTCGACATCACGGAAATGCGGGCGCTGCGAAAGGCCGGACTCCTCACGCAGGGCCTGCCGGCGAAACCGTCGAAACGAGACCTCATCCTCGCGCACTGCCGGAAACGCATCGACCAAGGCCAACCGTTCGACGGCAAGGAAACCGCCGAAGCGCTCGGCATGAGCCAGAAAACGGCAGGCAACATTCTCGGTCAACTCCGCAAGGAAGGACTATTGCCGGCCTACGACAAGCGTTCACCACGCAAGACAACACGGAAAACAACCACAACCGGAAAGAAGAAAGAAACCATGACCACCACATCGAAAATCACAGCGGCCAACATCACCGAATCGAAAATCGCAGCAACCGACATCATCACAGCGAAACTCCCCACTGCGGAGATGGCACCGGAAAAAGAGCGCGAGAACACACGCGCCGCCATCACGGACGCGCTGGTCTACATCTACGACGCCATCAGCGCTCTGCAGAAAACCGCGTTCCAGACCAACGACAAAGTGGTCTACGGATTCGCCACGAAACTCCTCAACGGCGAACTCATGGACTTGAAAGCCAACTACAGCAAGGACGCAAAATGAAGCTCAAATTCGATAGCGAGAGTGGCGTTTTCACCATCAAGCCAGAGTCCCTGGCGGAAACCGCCAAGCTCAGAACGTCCGCGTTGGACATCGCCAATCTGGTGGTCAATTATTTCGACGCCGACATCATCAAAGCAGACATAAACAAGCCAAGCAATCAGCAGGGAGCCTGAAATGAAACGCATCCCACTCAAGGACACGGAACGCTACACGATCGAACGGTTCCGACAGTGCAAGAAGACGGAACGTCATCTCGCGTGGCTGAAGAGCCGTAAGGCGGGTGTCGGCGGGG
>ULZT01028137.1_pt1 | contig 25134 bp, 17 predicted proteins | sample 1963371 | NCBI WGS metagenome assembly ULZT01 (sample SAMEA4835897, study PRJEB28245) | human gut metagenome | biome: gut microbiome; material: fecal sample | place: Denmark | collected 2008
ATGGAAACACCAAATACAAGGCTTCAGAATTGGGAATCGGCAGGAACCTGATGGTCTCGAAACTTCCTGCAACATGGAAGAGACTGCACCATCAGCCAACTTCCGTCATTAGAAATAATACTTCCCAAACCGTTCAACAGGTAGCGACACATAAGGTTGATCCTATTGACTATACCCAATATCGCCCAGACCATCAGAATATCATTCCTTATGTCTTTACTTATGAAGGCAAGGAACATCGATTCTATATTCCGGAAAAAGTACTTGACTGTTTCAATGACGAATTTGATTACAGGTTTATTGCCAACTGTCAGGAACTTACCGATATGGCTGTAGCTATATTTGTCGGACTGATAGATACCCCCAACGTAACAACCAGTGGAGGTGGTGGAGGCTCACAAAGCGACCTTCCGTGGAGAGACAAGGACGAAGACGATTTGCAATGGGCTCACAGATGCGCTCGTGTTGCCGGTCGTTCGTTAGGGAAGAAACCGAAAACAGGATTAAAGCGATAAGCCCATGAAAAAGAAATTTGATTTTTCCGCAGAAATGAGTGAAACAGAAACCATAAAAGCTACTCCAAAGAATGAATATCTGGAGGAAGAAAACCGCTTACTCGATATCAATGTGCAAGAACTTGCCAAGCTGAATGACAACGTGTTCAAGTTGAGAACAGAAGTTGAAAATCTGTCCGGCTCTATACGTGAGTGCAAACCTATTATTTCTGAAGAAATGCAGAAGATGGCAGTTGAATTTGGAGCAAGGCTTCTATGTGATTTTCTCAGTCAGATTGAGAGCAAATGCAAGGAAGCCGAGCGAAGAATGAAGAAAGCCAACAATGCCATCCCCATCCCAGGTACGGCATTCTACATTTTGATTATCATTGTAGTCGCTCTATCTTCCTTTTTCGTGTGCATGATAGTGGCTAATGCAGAGATTTTGCATTCCGGATTGATTTGGAAGGCTGCTATTGGTTGTATTCTTATGGTTGCTTTGGAGATTAGTATAGCGTTAATAGTACAGAAGTTTTTGGATAGAGGTAAATAAACGAAAAGTCTCAACTGGATAGAAGTGCTATCGGTTGAGACTTTATTTTATTCGTTATCAAACAATCCCTTTTCTTTCCATAACTTAATTTCCTTATCGAAATCTGAAAGATATTCTTTATCTTGAATCAAGCGAAATTTGTCATATTCAGCATACGCTTTTTCCTTTGCTTGTTCAGCAGAAATGATACGAGAATCATGAAATTTGTCATAGCCATATACAGTCAGGAAATCATCCAATTGTTTTTTCCAGTCTTCCATAGTAGAAATTATCTGACGTTCCGCACGCGCTTCTGCCAAATCAAGAAACGAGGTTGTCAGACGGTTTAAAGAGATTACTTCTTTATCCGATAAATAATTCTTTGCGATAATCGTATCTGACTTTTGAACTCTTCCTTCCGGTGCATTTTTCCATGTAGTAAGTCCCATATGAGGCATTTCTGCATCTGCTCTTGTATATACGATTTCAGCAGCAGTTTGATGAGTAACCGCCCAATGCATCATATTTTGCACCATTTTAAAGAATAGCTGAGTCGTCTCGGCCTTAGGATCATAATCGGAACTACATTCTGCATATACATCAGTGATTTTTTGATAATATCGACGTTCAGAAGCCCGTATTTCCCGGATACGCTCCAATAAGTCATCAAAATAATCTTTACCAAAATATTTTCCTTGTTTCAAACGTTCATCATCCAAAACAAAGCCTTTAACTATCATTTCTTTAAGAACAGATGTTGCCCAGATTTATGTGCTGCTGCACATAAATTTGGTTATGAAGAGTCGGAGATTATGTAAAGAGAAAGGACCGTACTATTAGCAGCCCGGTCCTTTCTACATTTTACTCTACATAATTTATAGGCTTTTAAGCCAATCCAGTAGATTCGTGTCTTTTAGCCAAACAGGTTCATTTGGTTCTTCAGATGTTGGAACAAAAGCATTTGTTATGACTTCCCGTTTACGTTTTGAATCAACTCTTGCATAAATTTCCGTTGTAACGACTGACTCGTGTCCAAGTAGGTCTCTGATATATATCAGAGGCACATCTGCCTGAAGCAAATGCATCGCTCTTGAGTGTCGTAAAGAATGGCAAGAAACCTTTTCGGGTATCAGCGTTGCACTCTCAACTCTTGCTTTTGATACATATTTATTTAGTATGTAAGAGATACCACTACGTGTCAGTTTTCTGCCACATCCGCTTGAAAATAATGGCATCTTTGCTTTCTTAGAATCAAAAAGACATTCATCAGCCATGTACCTTTGCAAATGTAGGACTTGCTGTTCTATTAATGGTACTATTCTGACTTTTTGCCCTTTTCCCATCATTCTTATCGTATAAGGTTTTGTCAACCGAAGACATTCAACGGTCAAGTCAGCTATTTCTTGCACTCTTGCGCCTGTATCATACATGAGAGATAGCAGTGCCATATCACGTCTTCCGCTTTTTGTCAGAAGATTAGGCTGTTTCAATAAAAGCCTGATTCCATCAACCGTGAGGTAGTTAATAGACTTTCTCCCTGTCTTTTTTAGTGGTATTGTGTGGATTTTCAGTCCTTCATTCAAGAAGGTGGGATCTTCATATCCGACATACGAGAAGAACGATCTGAGAGCAGCCAACCTTGCATTTCTTGTACTATCCGAGCATTTATTTTCATTTTGGAGCCAATCAAGGAATGCCACGATATCTTTCCGTGTCAGCTTATCCATAGTCAGCTTATTAACAGAGATGTGTTTTGCATCTTTGTAATACCGTATCAGTAGTATGAAAGTATCTCGATAAGCCAGTATGCTATTGTGACTCATACCTCTTTCTCCCGGGAGATACTTACTCAAGTAATCCGATAAATACTTACTAAAATCAGTCGGTTTCATCTTTGTATAGATTTGGATAGACATTCATGCTTTCTATATCTATGCGTTGTATCAAGTCCGGATACATACTTTCACATAACCTTACATAGTTATTTGTAGACTGTATCGAACTGTGTCCCAAGTATGTTGAGAGTATTGGAAGCGAGCAATATAGGTCGCCTCCTTCATGATGCATTTTCATCAATGAGTGTACGCTGAAGGTATGTCTGAGATCATGCACACGTGGTCCTTGATGTCTACCATTGTGAGGTATGCCAGCATTTTTGAGTATTGTCCTGAACCAGAAATAAATTGTGCCGTCACTCGCACATGGTTTTCCAGATAAAGCAAGAAAAAAATACTCCTTATCCGCGATTATAGGCAGCCGCTCCCGATAACTCTTATATTCACGACATACAGTAGCCACGGAGTCTGAGATGGGAACCAATCTGTCTTTACGACTTTTTGTATCGTGCAGGACTATATATTTTTCTTCAAGGTTGACATCACAGTTTTTCAGACGGATAGCTTCTGTTACCCTTATGCCGGTTCCATACAACAAACGAAAGATGGCAGGAAGCATAATAATTGCCGAATTCATTTTCAGACTGTGTAAAATAAGGTTGTCACATGCAGTGAAGAAACGGTCTATTTCCTCTTCTGTAAAGATGTGGGCTGTAAAACCATTTACTTTTATATTGGGCATTCTTGGAATATAGCATGGTTTGCCAATATCTGACATATATTGGACGAACTGCATGACTACGGTGCAACGTCCTTTATATGTCGAACCTGATTCATGTTTCCGCCTTGTCATCCATTCGTCAAAGATTTCTTTTGTCAATATTGGATATGTAATCTTTTTGCGTACGAGGAATGTGTCAAATTCTCTAATAAGATATTCTGCGGTGCTATACTTATACCCCAGATTTCTTTTCAGTTTTATGAACTCAGTAAAATGCTGAGCCATAATGCTCTCAAAAAGTAGATTACTCATAGAAATGCCCTCCATTTTGCATATAGAATCCATCTGCTACCGGTGGCACATCAAGAGCGCATTGCTTCAGACTTTCAATATCAAGCCGAAGGTACAGCTTTGTGCTTTCACTATCTTTATGACCGAGGATTCCCGTTATTACAGGCAAAACAACCTTTTCTTTTAATAAGATAGTTGCAAGACTATGTCTAAGCGCATGTGGTCCTTGCTTTCGACCGGAGGTATCTATACCAGCATTACGGAATACTTTCTTTACGATCTCATACACTCCTTCTGTCGTAACTGGTCTGAACGGAGATATTCCCTGAACAAATACATGGCAATCGTCACATTCAGGTCGGCCTGACTGAAGATAGTCTATAATAGCCTCTCCAACTTCTCCTGTCAATGGCAACTCTATCGGCTTTTTTGTCTTATATTGTGTAAGGTGTATGTTACATTCATCCCAATTCAGATTACTGAAAGTCAAGCCACATATATCTGATGCCCTCAATCCATATCTGGATAAGAGCATTAATATGGCAAAGTCTCTTTTCCCTAATGGGTCGCACCTGTCAATAGAAGAACAGACGGTGTTGATTTCTTCTCTTGTATATATAGATGGTAACCGCTCCATTTGCCTATATGCATCTGTTGGCAACAGACGAGAAAGATTTATTGCTATCAAGTCATTCTCATGCAAATAGCGCAAATAAAGCCGCAATTCTCTGATTACATGATGTCGGAGAGACTTCTTACTAATGTCAAGTGAGGATAAAAAGTTGTTGATAACTTCAATCGTTAGAGAAGATAATCGAATGACATCATGCTTGTTCATATAATCAAGAAATATGGATAGATAATACCTATCATGCTCTATCGTATAGTTCGAGAACCGTCCACTATTCGTTTTATGGTACAAAAAGTTCAAAAGATGCCGACCAATTTCACTGGCAAAGGACGGGGATAATTTTATTCTCTTTTTTATTACTCCCGTTTGCATATACTCCGTCAGCCATCCAATCCTTGATTTTACTGTTTGTCCCCATTCATAGGAAAAGTCTATTCCAACTTTCTCAAGTTTATGTGCAATATACTTTTCCCCTATTTGAGATGAATAAAATTGGATATTGTGTTCTTCCATATATGGAATCAACATTTTCCATGTGTCTGTCACAGACTTAATAGTACTTTTTTTCAAGCCCTTTTGATGAAGGTAACACGTAGCTTCTTCAATCAAACGACTGACTTGAGTCGTTTGAGGTAATGTTCGATTAATATGACTCATATATATAATATTAGTGGGAGCAACATTACCCCCGACAATATTATGCAAAGAAATCTATAATCTAAATGCTATATTACAACTATTTATAAATCTAACATTACATAATCTCCAACTCTTCATAACCATATTCTAAACTGAGTAGCTTGGTAGCTATTTACACGATAGCCCACAGCTATGATAACGTCCAAATTATAAAACAGTGGTGTGCGTTCCACTTCTCGTTCTCCCTCTGACTGAACTATCCCAATTTTTCGGATAGTTGCCTCTTTAGTGAGTTCGCCTGTTTCGTAAATCTGACCAAGATGATAATTGATGGTTCGTACATCTACCCCAAACAAATCAGCCATGCGCTTCTGCGACATCCAGAATGTTTCACTATTGAAGACTACCTCTATACGCACTTCCCCTTGTCCTGTTTTATATAATAAAATATTAGCAGATAGACTATTATTAATTGATTCAGGAGTAGATATCTCTTGCTTGAAATATTCTCTTGCCATTTGTACTTGTGGCTTCTTTCCATCTGCATTTTCCGCAATAATCAAGCAAGCGATACGAGATAAATGGATATTTTCCACCTTGCGAAAAGAGCCAGAACCAACCTTAACCATTTCAACCGTTTGGTTAAAATGCTCCGATACATTAAATCCTTTATTATTGGCTATCGCAATGGCTTTGTTTATAATACGAGTGAATTTTTGATATGTACTATATCCTAATACAGCACATAAATCCCTTGACGACCAATATTCTTTTCCGCCATCCTTCCGTTTCTTAATCTGTTCGAAATCAGAACTCAAGAATTCAACATTATCTTCTATCATACCAAAATCTTATTCTTTTAAAGTTGCTTTAAATCCTGACACAAAATCTTTATTAATGGAAACTTTCATCGATTACTATTAATCACTAGCAAACATCACTGATAGTTATAAATTACTCTATTCTTTTGCATTTGATTTAATAATTACGTTTATGGCTTACACGAAGTTTATCATCATCTTCTCTATATGATGAGATATATCCAATAGTTTTTAGCTTCCCTAAAAACATTTCATTCATGTGATTATTTTCTATAGTAGCCTTTTTTGATTTATCTGTAATACTTCGATAAGAATCGCCTAAAGACTCTATTAATTCTGTCACAATATCAAAATCATCTCTATACTTTTCAATCAAGTCTATCAAAAAAGACAAGCGCTCTGGCAAATTAGTAGCATCGACCAAAATGTTCTTCTCTGTATCATAATCAAATTTTTCAATATTGTTTTTCACCACAGGAAGAGTGATATTTGCCAATTCGTTATCCCACACAATATGAGGAAGAAAGTGTTGAACTACACTTAGAGCTTTTTCACCGATTACTCTTGGATTTCTCATAAGATACTTGTATAACCTCATATCTGTAGGTAACTCCTCTATTTCTATAATGCACTCATCCAAATACTTATCTACATAATAAGTAAGTACATCACTATGATTGTCTCTAATTGTAGTCGTATAATATGTGCTATATGGAAGCATATCGGCACAAAGTAACGATTTAAAATGAGCGTTATCTACACTGTTAATATTCGCATCCTTAAATGTAACTCCATCAAAGATTTTGATAAGTTTATCGTATACCGACATTTCAAAATCTGATGTCAACAAAGCACTGTTTGCCAGTAGTTCTTTCTGAGTATCATCCAATTCAGATATATCTGTTAATTCATCAATATGCTTCGTAATGAATATTCGCAAACTAGCAATCATTACATTATTCTGACTCTCATAGAATGCATATATCTCAGGCCATGCTGGTGTAACTATATCAACTTCAATAGCGGACTCCCACTGTGTATTGTTAACATAGGAAAGAGAAACTCTATTATGTTGCCCCGAAAGGTATTTGCGTTTTGTCTCCTCTGTTATATCTTCAGAATTAATAATTTCAAGAATAATTTCCACACTCTCTTGTTTCGCTGCATCTGTGATAAATACATTATTTAGTGCATCATCAAAACGTTCATCTATATAATCTGACACTGGTTTAGCAGATTCACAACTCCTCAGTATTGTAACATTTAAAGGATAATTATTCAATGCTTCCATCCTTTCATTTCGATAATGAACAAATGCGCATACAACATTTTCTGGTGTCAACATATATGCTTTGTTTTCTACAACATACTCAAGCAAACACCTAGACTCTGCATCTATATCTGTAAAAATCAGTTTTCCATTCGACACTATTTGTTTGATTGTATCAAAACCTATGAGATCTACTCTATGAGATATAAATGCGAAGTGTTTATTCAACCAATTACGACTTTCTTTGGTGGAATGGTTCAATTCGAGGAATCGTAACCAAGACTCGAATAATTCATCGGAATTCTGTTTCACGAAGATCTTCCATAATCCATCAACGATACTGCCCAAATGGTTGAAAAGCGAGCTTGAATCTTCAACTGATTTATAGAAGTCAATCAAAAAGTCCCACTTTTTATTATGCATAATAACTTGTGCTATCGAATGAAGTTTTGAGTTATTTGCTTCTTCAAGATGCTGACAAATACAATCGACCACCTGAATATTCAATATACTTACATCGTTGTAACATTTATCAGGAATGTTTTTTACGCACTGCCCTACTTTATCTATATGATAGTCATACGGCAAACTATGCCGAAGTTTTAATTCAAGGATAAAATCATGGTCGTGCTTATTAATTGACTTACCAAAAAAGAAAGATATATAATCAAAGTAATCTTCATTTATAAGTCCTTCTTTCAAGAAAACTTCAAGCATTTTAGAGACATTGAGTTCACTAAAAATTTTATGCGTCTGCATATCAACATCCAGCAACAGTTCTTGTATTGGAGTAGCATAATGATTATTACGAGATAATTCTAGTATCTTGATTTGTTCACGATATCTTTTTTCCCCTTCTCGCAAGGCTTCTAATCGCTCATGGTAGGTAAAGGTAGAATTAACTATTTTCTCTATTTGACTGAATTGAATATTGCAACTATCTTCAGATATATCATAATAATATCTAACACCATAATATGTGTTAGTTTGATGCCTCTTAAAACATTGATATCGAAATGAGGATTGCGATATAAAGGAATTAAATAACGTTTCATTTTCTGCGATATCTTCAAGAGGTATAAAATTGTTTTCGACAAAAAACAAAAAGGCATTATTTTCATTTTGTTTTGATAATTTTCTACGATACCCTTCAATATAAATCAGCCTTAATTCTTTTTCTTGTATGGCATGTGTCGCTTCTAAAGATTGAAGTTTTTTAGTTATTCCATTAATACGCTCGTCAATCTGTCTATTGCGCTCAACCAATAATTCACTTTTCTTATGCAAACAATCATACAAAACACCCTTTCCTTTATGCAGATCTGCAAAATCCTTTGGATGGTAGTTTTTATATACAATCATTGCAAGAAGTTTGTTTTGATCAAGTTTCTCATCAAGTTTTTCTCTATATTGGGCATATTCATTGACAATATTCTTCAGTAATCTCATATCGTCAATGAAAAAAGCCAAACTGTCTATTACCTCGACATTAAGATCTGAATAGCCTTTTATCTCTAGTTCCTCTTTCAGTTTGTCTGCCGAGTTTGAAGAATTGATTATTGGGATTACAGTTGTGATATAATCAAAGAATTTAGTACGTTCTTCATCAAAAAACATATCATCTTTAACCGCATAAATGAACGTAACTTTACGCCCCACAGAGTTTGACTGATTCAAGAGTTGATTTACCTCTCTTAACTTAAGAAAAATATCCGTATTATCAAATCTATCTAAATCTTCTATAATCACAACATTATAATCAGTAACCTCAAAGAAATAGACAATCTCATCCATGTGCTTATTGAAAACGGATGTATCTTCTTTGTTTTCTTTTAATTCAATCTCTCCATTCTTTAGATTTAACTTATTCAGTTTACTATTACTCAATGATTTGACAGTCTTTTGAACGAATATTATTGTTGCAACAAATATATATGATAGAGCAAAAATATCAGACCATTTATTTAATACCGGATTATTTAAGCGATTGCAAATCCAATCCACTTTCAAAAACGATGGTTCAAATACAATAATTAAGGCAATAGTATAAAGTATTATTGCAATAGATAAAGCATATTGAGCCCAGTGTGATTTATGATAAATCCTTTTTAATCTGGAATTATAAAGCGTCTCTTGTTTCTCTTTATAAATAAGCTGTTGAAGAATGCTGTATTCAATACGATTATTCATCGTATCAATATCTATTTCATTCTTTTTGTCATCTAATGGCGACTTTAGTGTTGCAAGAGATATTGAAAGATATTTGTATTTAGGATAGTCTTTCTTCAAAGAGCGAAGAATGGAACTCTTACCGGATCCATAGGGCCCAGTAAGAGCAATGTTCAATATGTCTTTCTCTTCTAGTTTTCGTGCAAGATTCAAAACACTCCTATACTGCTTCTTATCACTTTCACTATCACGATTAAGCAGAGCAGGAGTTAATGATACTTGTTTATCATCCTCCATCGAATTATTTGCACATATTTTCTTCCAAAATCTACAGTTCATTTATTTTCAGCTATTTATTAATCATATTTTTCTAGTTTGTTACAAATGCTATCTATATTAAAGCAACACCAAATTCACGGATTGTTTCTTCGCTATCTCTTCCTGAGACAGATTTGCCTGTCGCTTGCTCTATTCTGTCAAGCAATTGTTTTGCTCGATCTATGAAATAAGCATTGAAATCATCTAATACAAGATGAGCATAATTTACCTTATGTGACTCTATGGCTTCCTGTATCTCAACTTGTTTTAATCCCTTATTTGCCATAGTCCCAATATAGGTACTTGGTGCATGTCCTCCTATTGAACGATTGGAAGATGCATAAATTGGGGTCTTATTAATGACAGAATTCCATTTTATACGTGGAAGGTTATTTTTCTCGCAATAAGTTTGAGGGAATATATGATGAATATCAGCATCTTCATCAATGTAAGATGCTATATCCATACGATGACCTGTCATAAAATCAAGTGGTGAGTCTTGTAAGATAAGTGCCATAACACCTTTATACGCTGCACTATTCCTTGTCTGCATGGTCAACAAACGAGTTGGTTGTATATTGGAACGATATACAGTCTCTGGCATTTCACCACCTTCCATCCAACGGAATATGCCCATTATATCAGTTGCAAATCTAGCTTCATTGGCACCACCATATAGTTCACCCATTACGCCACACCAATACCAACGAGACAATAATTCCTGTTTGCTTCCAAGATGAACATTTTTTTATTTTCGTTGTCGTATGCAAAGATTGCAGCAAGTGGAATAAGTTGTGACGAATATGGAAGATCTCTGGAACGGAAAATCCCCTGATGTACTAAGAAATCAGCTGCATCACAGAAACCTTTAATCAAAGCGTCATGATACTTCAAATAATCTTTCAATTCAAACCTAAGAATGTCTTTTTTCTTACATGTTACAGCCACACGCTCATCATCACCTGAAACCACTCTTTTATAATATGATACCAACAGAGTCATTGCTGCCAAAAAATTAGCACCAGTGATTTCTTTCAATAGCTCGCCATTTACTTTTTGAGCAAAAATATGACGAATGGTCTCCCAATCTTTTCTCAATTCATGTCCTTCAGCAGCAAATGTAGCTGTGACGAGTTCGAAAACCGTAAGAGGTACACCACCAGTGTTTACATTCTCAAAAATCTGGCAGACAGCTTCTTTCGGGGTTTCTTTATCAAGCTGAATTATAGGTATGTTATACTCTAAAATTGGGCGAAGAATCTGCTGTGAGAAATCACGGAATAAATTTCTATACTCTCTATCACCTTTGTAATAGTCTTCCATATCATAATGCCAATCTTCCGTATCATTATGAGAAAACGTAATATTCAAGGGAAACATCAGGTTCTCAAATTCTTTCTCTCTTGTGGATAAGTCCAGCGTTACATCACGACCAATATTTGTTGTAAGCTGTTTCTTCTCTGATACAGATATGATTGCTTCCAATCTGTCCGCAGTAGAGTCTAGACATTTACGAATATCTAGATAATAATAGCGTTTGATAATTGTATCTCGATTGGTCTCTAATCGAGTATTAGTTGCTTTCTTACTTTTCAAGACCTGATATAAGGTTGTGAGTCGCTGTTGTCCATCGAGCACAAGCCACTCAGGTGTAACTTCTGATATAGAATCCACACCTTCAAATGTGCGATACTTAAAACGGATATGCTCACCACCATTAGCCAAAAACATCGCTGCACCCATTGGGAAGCCAGATGTGATACTTTCTATTAGTTTACATATCTTCGTGTCATCCCAAACCCAACTACGTTGAAAGTCGGGTAATTGAGCCTTACCTTCTTCAACCATTTTTAGAAGGTCATCAAGTTTCTTATCGTGTGATTCAACAGCCATAACAAATTTATTTTATCAACCAATTAATAATACATCTCAATATACTGATAAGCCTTATCAAAAACTTCTTGATCTTTAATCTGGTAGTTAACCCACAGAATAGAACGTAGTTTCTTTTTTATCTCTCGCTGAGCTGTAATGCTTTTAAAAGCATCTTTAAACTTACGTACAATAGCTACCACATTTTCATCTATATCAGCAACTACACGTTCTACAATGATAGGAGTATCCTCAGTTCTAATTGATTCAAACAACTCCGTAAGAGCAGCTTTAGCTTGTTCCCTCTTGTCAAGAGGTTGATTTGAGTTTTTTTCTTCCTCAAGCACTTCTTTAGCAAGGGTGAGCAATCCTCGGAGGAAATCAATACTAGTTATAAGATTTTCCTCCATATGACGGCGCAGTTCATCCAACTTCTCAGCAAATGCCTTGTAATTAGGGTCTCCATGATGCTCTCCTAACCTCAAACGAAGCATTTTTTCCACTTCCAATATCTTTTTAGGATTGTCTTTGGCTTGCTCCAACACCATATCAATTACATCTCCATCTACCACAAGATCCTCAAGTGGAGTCCCAATATCAATTGTATCAATGTTACGATGAATGATTTCAATGGTTTTAGCACCCAATAAAGTCCATATGAGTGAACCGCCGGTACTAACAGGACGTACACTTTGATATACCTGAGCCAGCCAAGTATAATCCGCCTGAAAAACAGCCAGCATTGCATCCGGGCTTACTGTTTCCCAAGCTTTAGCCAATCGTGAAAAATGTTTTGCAAAATTCGTTTTTGTAGACTCATCAAGTAAACATTGCTGAGCAGCCTGCAAACCTTCCCAACCACCGATTGTCCGGTCTACACCAGGGAAAAAGTCAATACATTCTTGCAAAAATTGAGGTATCAACACTTTTATCTCATCAATATTCTTTACAACCGTTTTTACCGTCTCTTCATCAAAAGCAAGACTTTTGGCTACATTATCAAATACACCAACGAAATCTACAATCAGACCACATTTCTTATCAACATTGTACTTTCTATTCGTGCGGCAAATAGCTTGTAACAACGTATGATCCTTCATTGGTTTATCAAGATACATACATTGCAAAATCGGAGCATCAAAACCTGTTAATAGTTTTGAAGTGACAATCACCATTTTAATCGGTGACAATGGATCACGGAATTGATCAAGAAGTTTTCTTTCTTGTTCTCTATCACGACGGTATGTCTTATACTCATCAGCTTTATCACCAGCCGTATGCATAACGATAGTGGTTGCATCTTCCGTACCCCAAAGAGCATCAATCGCTTTCTTATATTTTACACAGCAGTCTCGATTATATACCACAACTTGGGCTTTCATGCCACTGGGCTCTACATACTCTTTGAAGTGATTTACAATATAACGTGCGACATCGTTAATTCGCTTCTCTGCTGTAAAAAATGCTTCAACAGAAGTTCGTTTTACTAATTCGTTCTTTTCGTCCTCGGATATTTGATCGGTCAGTTCATCAAATTCTTCTTGTAATTGAGTTTCGTTAAGATGCATCTCTACCGGCACTGTTTGGAAATTCAATTCAAGCGTAGCTCCATCTTCAACAGAATTTTGGAAAGTGTATTTTGAAATATATCCACCTTTCTCTAAATCCTCATCAGCACCAAACGATTGAAAAGTATTCTTATCTCGTTTGTTGATAGGCGTTCCGGTAAGACCAAAGAAAAATGCATTAGGTAGTGCATTGCGCATTTTTTGTCCTAAATCCTTTTCCTGAGTTCGGTGTGCTTCATCTACCAATAAAATGATATTATCTCTTTCATTCAGTACACTATCAACATCTCCGAACTTGAAAATTGTCGTTATCAGAATCTTGCGCTGATCCTGCTTGAAAAATGCAACTAACTCATCTTTTGTCTTTGCAGATTCTATATTAGGAATATCAGCACGAGTAAAATCGCCCGTTATCTGATCTTCCAAATCAATACGGTCATCAACGATAACAACTGTGGGAGCATGTAATTCGTTTTGCAAACGTAATTTTTGGGCAGCAAATACCATCAACCATGATTTTCCCGAACCTTGGAAATGCCAAATAAGACCTTTCTTCGGACCTTGTTTCTCTCGATATGTATTTAAGACACGCTGAACAATAGCTTCACCTCCTAGATATTGTTGATAACGGCAAACTATTTTTATTTTTTTGCCTGATGATGTTCCTGTAAAAACACTATAGTAACGATATATGTCAAGTAATCGGTTTGGTTGAACTAACCCCATTACATTACTTTTAACCGACTCTATTGTGCCATGCTGACGACCTTCATCTTTAAACCAAGGCCCCCATTTGTCAACAGGAGCACAGATACCGGCATATTGAAGTTCTTTGCCTTCAGTAGCAAAGGTCAATATATTCGGAACAAACATTTCTGGAATGCTTTTTTCATAATGCAGCATATCGATGGCTCCGTCAGCCCATGTTATCTGAGGGCGAACAGGAGATTTTGCTTCACCAACACAAATCGGAATTCCATTTATCAGATAAACCAAATCCAAACGTTTACCTCCATCAACAGAGCTACGTGGAAATTCCCATTGATTGGTTACGACACAATAATCTTCGACCGCATCTTCGCTAAAGAATCTGATAGGTATATATTCACCATCCTTTCCAAAAGGCTCTGTGTTTTCATTAAATAGCAATGTACGAAAACGATCATTGGCAGTCACCAATTCATCATAATTACCTCCACAAGTAATAGCAGCACGGAGTTTATAAATAACTTGCTCCGCTTGTTGATGTGTTATCGGATTCAACCTAATAAGAGCTTCCAATAGCCATGATTCAACAAGGACAGAATCAGAACTACGAGGTATATCCTGTGACTTTACATACTGCCAACCACTTTGGGTTGCAGCTTCTATGAGCATTTGCTCCACTGTATTGTCTTCGTTAAACATATCTATGATTTTTATTGTTATCAATTTAATAATTAAGCGATTTTCCCTAATTCGTCACTTTGTATGTCATTCAAATATACTAAAGCTTTTTGAATGACAGATTTTGATTTGTCAGCTTGTTCTGCTATGGAAACAAACTTTAGTTGATCCCTCATTTGAGGGATAGCCATTTTTACTTTCTCCAAGTCCTTTCTTGTAAGACTTGGAAGAACCCCCTGTTTGTTAAGCTTCGTAAAATCGTATTGACAACACCAATAATAGAAGAACTTTGGATGAAGTTTAGCCTTGTCAACATCGATACTAAAGGCCGTATCAACTATCCAGTAACCTGATTCCATGAAGATTGGATTGTTGATATTTCCTTTTCTGCCAAGAATCGTAGTATTTCCATTACATAATTTCTTTTCACCATAACACATAATACCACCACTACCACAAATTGGATAAGCACCTTCTTCCTGATATTCTTCAGGATAAGCTTTTCCATTCGTAATAGTAACGACATCAGACCATGGTGTATCTTGACAGAGACCTCCAAACATCTCGATAAATTGCGATTTGAAGTCGCCAAATTTTGATTTGTCGGCTTGACGGTAGATCTGTTCAAATTTGTTTTGTTCGTTTCTTGAAGGTAGTACTATAAACTTAGCCATGAAATCCGACATACTTAAATTTTGAATGCCGGTAGTTTGACTTGCCATTGCTCTCATAGCAGCCTTATTGAGATTGTAGGAATTATATAAAGCGTAGAACAAGTACACTGGATTTACAGATTCCTTAGGACGCAGTACCTGCGTAAAGTTATTAGGCAGATAATCACCTATTTCATCAAAAAATACGACCCTACCAACCGGATTATCTTTAGTACCTCCAGACCTCTCCAAGATTGTATCACCTTGTTTGAGCTTTTTCCGTACAACTTTCTTAGGCTCAATATCTCTAGTTACAACATCTGTCAAATCAAGATATCCTTCATTAGTAAAGTTTGTTGTGCGAATCACTTTTATCGCATTCTCAGAAATCGGTTCGCTTCCCCATTCCCCAGGGAATGTATCTGATACCAAATCTTCTAATTTGCAATAAGATTCAACGTTCTCAAACATCTCGATAAATTGCGACATACTAACCAATAAATTTGCGGTGAGACATTTTTACATTTGTCTGATTCACCATAGCATATTGCAATGTTGTATCAAGACTTTGATGTCCTAAGAGATGCTGGACCTGCTCTATGGGCATACCTTTATCTATAGCCATTGTTGCCAAAGTGCGTCGAAACTTATGAGGATGCACTTTAGGAATATTCAATTCACGTCCCAATCGACGCAATCGAATTTCCACGCCACTTATCTGTAGTCGATCATAAGGTGCTAATAACGAAACAAACAGCGCAGGATTGTCATCTATCCGTTCTGCCAAATAACGTTGTAAATGTATCTTTGTACGAGCATCGAAATAAACTCGACGTTGCTTATCTCCTTTACCGGTAACGATGCATTCCCGGTTTTCAAAGTCTATATCGTTCCGATTGAGTTTGACCAACTCCCCGACACGCATACCAGTAGAGGCCAACAAATCAATCAAGGCTAAATCGCGAATACCTTCGCAATGGTCACGCATTTGTTCTAACGCTTCATCGGAGTATGTTTCTTTGACTGTTTTTCCGACTTTTACTTTATGAATCCGACGTACCGGACTCTTCACAATATAATCCTCATCCTCAAGCCATGAAAAGAAACTTGACAAAATGCGACGTATATTGTCTACCGTAACCTTTGTAGCACCGCTTGTCTGCTGATAATCATTTAAGTAATTACGCAAGTCATCAGTAGTGATATGGCGAATATTTTTTTCTATTTTCCTGATAGCATTATTTAATGTACTTCGATAATAGTGTATCGACTTATCCGAACAACCTTCGACTCGTTTAGCCGACAAAAAACTATCTATTAATTCACTATTACCACTGCACTCTTCATTGTTCTTAGACGACACGTTGATATCACGAAAGGCATAATCTAGCACCTTTCGTAATTGACTCATTTGCTCGTTGTTTAAAACTCCCAGCATAGCCTGCTCTATGTCATTAATCAGACTCTCTATCATATTATTAATAAATTTGTTATCCAATTAAGCCGCAGCTATCAACGTATCTCTCTTATTCTATCCGTTTATTAAACTCTTTATGACTTTATCGATATTTTCAATACACTGCTTCAATTCAAATTTTGATTTATCGACCTGTTCTGCTATGAATACGAATTCAAGTTGTTTGTCCATTGGCGGTAAGATACAATCAAAGTTTCTTAACTCAGTGAGCGGCATTCGTGGCATTTTAGTACCTCCTGCTATATCATTTGCATAATTAACGAACTGATTACCCCGCAACAGATGACTCAAAAATACTTTATGCAATTTACTAGGCTCTGGACGTAATGGAACCAGTTCTGTCGTTGCCATTCCAGGCTCATCTGGTATCACAACCTTGTTTAAATAAGGCCTTAATTTTGAGAATAGTACATTCCCTTCATCAAAGGATTGAACAGATAAAGCATTCTCAACATCTTCATAGACCTTCTCTATTATCCTACCAGTATTTGATTCTATCATATCAAGATTCAATAGCCATATTTTGCCAGATAGTTGCTCTTTAGAAGGCATTTCCGGGGCGACATCTTTAATCTTAGCAGTCTTCCAACCTTTTGTATTCGTAACAGGATTACCAAACATCTCGATAAATTGCGATTTCACCATTTCATCAGTTGCTACAAGAAGTTTCTTGTAACTTTCCTTCAAACGATAGGCAGACCATACTTTGTCTGCTATTTCTTTTTGTTCTTGAATAGAAGGAAGATAAAACTCATATTTTGCGAGTGTACTCCAATTCAAGAAATAGTTGACTCCTCCAGATTTATGCTCTTCACAATAATTCCAAAAATCATCACTTTGCATAACAAGAGCAAGGAACTCCTGAAGCAAGACCTTAGAATCTTTTGTCCCTAACACAAATGTTTTCTCAGAACAAATACCATCAAATTCAACCATCGAAGCCTTTCTTAAATGTGGATTTCTTGAGACTAATAATATATCGCCCTTTTTGAAGCCACAATAAAACATCGGACCAATAGTTGAACCCTTTATGAGACCACATCCTTGTACCAGCATTTCATTGGACTCAATATGTTCACCTCCTACATAGTATAATAAAGAAGTATTTAATCTGTCTTCACGAGTATTAACTCGCGTTGCAACATCCTCAAACTTTACCTTTGTCATTAAAGTAGATTTATAAGTTTAGTGTATTCACTATGAATATTACAAGAATATTCTTGCCACTGTTCTATTTGTTCAGAAAATTTCAAAATATTTTCTGTTTGAGTTTGTTTTACATACAATTTTGGTGAAATAGAATACTCATTTTGGCTTATTGTCTTGGTATCAACTATACATGAACGATTATCTACATTTGTATTGCCACGATACAATGAAACTATTTCCTCGACATGCTCTTCTGTGAGATAGCTTTCTCCATTCTTCCTTTCTACCAAATCTGTAGCACGAATAAAAAGTACTTGTTTTATTCGGTCGGATGGTTTCTTGCTACTGCATAGCATAATACATGCCTCCATTGGCGAGTTAAAGAATAGATTTTTACCTATGCTGATAACACTATCGACCAGGTCTTCCTCGATAAGTTTACGCCGCATGATCTCTTCTTCCATTCGGTTTAATACACCATGTGGAAGCAGAATTGCACATCTTCCTGTTTTTTCATCCATTGAAGCAAGGATATGTTGTATAAACGCATAATCTGCCCTTCCCTGTGGAGGAGTACCAAGGAAATTGCGTCCCCATTTATCGTTCATAAACTTCTCACGATTCCATTCCTTGATTGAATAAGGCGGATTTGCAAGAACTATATCAAACTTACGAAGATGACTTCCATCTAAAAATGCCGGATTCTCCAACGTATCTGCACATGCAATCGAAAAATCTTCAATTCCATTCAAATAAAGATTCATTCGTGCAATAGAAGAAGTCAAGCCATTCACCTCTTGTCCGAACACCTGTACACTCTGCCACTCTGCGCCTTTGTTGCGAAGATAGTCTAAACATTTAACCAACATACCTCCGGAACCACAAGTTGGGTCATAAATGCTTTCATTCGGTTGTGGCTGCAGTATCTCAGCCATAAGTTGAACGACTGTTCTATTCGTATAGAACTCCTGAGCAGTATTTCCGGCATCATCGGCAAACTTTCCAACAAGGTATTCGTATGCTTGCCCCATCTCATCGGCAGGACAAACCTTTAGGCTCAACGTATATTTAGAAAAATCCTCAATCAACGAAGTAATGATATTATCAGGCATCTTCGCCTTATTGGTCCAGCCATCCTTAGGTCCGAAAATACCTTCTAATCCTCCGATTTTTCTACCATCCATTTCCTTAGCAGGATTGGCTTGCTCAATGGCAATAAATGCTTCGACTAATTTATTACCAACATTTTCCGTCACCTCACGAACATCTCTCCAGTGCGCACCATCAGGAATACGGATGGGGAGATCTTCTACTTGCATACCTGCATACTCAACTCCTCCTTCACACACAAAACCTTCAAACTGCTCATCATAAACATCGGAAATGCGTTTGAAAAAAAGCAAAGGGAAAATATACTCTTTATATCCTGCCGCATCAATCTGACCACGCAAATGAGTGGCAGCCGCCCAAAGGAAACTTTTAAGTTCATCGAGCGTAATAGGGTCGTCCGGATGACGATATTGTTTTACTTTTTCTGCCATATTGATTATGCGTTAATGAGTAATGAAAATTCGTTCTCCAATCGCTTCACATCTTCGTATGCTTGTTTGAACTCAGCCAACACTTCCGCATAAGGACGAATTTCCTCCTTGTGGTAAACCACATAGCGATTGGGCGAAAGATTATACTCTTTATCTCTTATCTCCTGCAATGTAACGATTCGAGAATAGTCCTCTTCATCGGAGTAATTTTGATAAAGTGAATATAACCTATCTATATCATTCTCTTCTAAAATATTCTGCGCTCTCTTTTGAGTTAGAATTTGGGAACCGTCTATCATCAAAATCCGTCCGGAATGATGAGCCTGTTTCATTCTTCGTATTATCAAAAAGCACGGTGAAAGTCCAGTTCCATAAAACAATTTATCTCCTAATGTAACAACGGCTTCTATCAAATTACTTTCCACTAATTGCTTTCGTATTTCTGCTTCTTGATTTCCACGAAACAGAATACCTTGTGGCATTACAACAGCCATACGCCCCTTGCCAGAAGACATAGAACATATCATATGCTGAATCCACGCATAGTCACCACAACTATCACTCGGTGTGCCATAGATATTGCGCTTATATTTATCTGAACTCCATTCCGTTGCTCCCCAATTTTCAAGAGAAAATGGAGGGTTTGCTATAACACAATCGAATTTGGCGATATTACCACCTTGAAGAATTTTTGGGTCTCTCAATGTGTCGCCTTGCATTACATTAAAATCAGATGCACCATGCAGAAATAGATTCATTTTAGCAATGGCCGCATTCACGACATTCTTCTCTTGTCCGAATATACTTCCACAGCAAAGAGAATCATCGTGCATATATCGTATAGCTTCGATAAGCATTCCTCCACTACCACAAGCAGGATCATATACAGTTTCCCCCGGTTGCGGATCGAGAATATGCACTAATAATCTCACAACAGAACGAGGAGTATAAAACTCTCCAGCTTGAGCCTTACTATCATCGGCAAACTTCTTCAATAATATTTCATAAGCATCACCCATTAAGTCCGCAGGGTAATCCTTATTACCAAGTTTTCGTTTTGATAGATGTTCTATCAGGTCACGAATCTTGCTGTCATTGAGAATTGCTTTGTTAGTCCATTTCTGAGATGAAAACATAGATAGCACCCCATACAATGTATCTGGGTTTGCTATCTCTATCTGCCTCATAGCACCGACTATGGCAGCTCCAAGATTTTCTGTACGCTCTCGGACTTCTTGCCAATGACAACCATTAGGAATAACAAAACGATGTTGCTCTGGCAGAGATGCATACTCCTTATCACCACCACTTGATATTAAAGCTTCTTCTGTTTCTTCATCATAAACATCAGATATCCGCTTGTAATAAAGCAAAGGCGTGATATAATCCTTAAAATTATCTTGGCTTACAGGACCGCGTATTATATTACAGGCCTCAAACAAAAAATTATATAAGTCCTGTGCACCTGTAAGCTCTTTATTTATTGTTTTTTTTGCCATCTAATAACTCTGTCAAATAGTGAATTTGAGATTCCTTTATTTCATTAACTCAACAACATCTTCCGGCAACATCACATTCTCGGAATCACCTTTCGGAGCGTTCTTAAGGAACAGCACCGGAACGATGGTGTAGTTCTTAGCAAACGGCAGCAGATTAGCTTTGCGGAGAAGTTCTGCTGTCAGTTGGTTGCCGTTCTCTTGGGTTGTCCATTTGCATTCTCCGACCAACAGAGACTTTTTATCAAGCGATTCGGCCATTACATCGAACTCGACCTGTTCCGGCTTCTTATCCTCATTGAGAACAGAGCCCCACCAGCGTTTTGCTTGGCCATAAACTACTCCATTAACAAGATTTCCTGTGACGGCATCCCGACACAGTTTTTCCCATTGCATACTCACATACTCAGAGAAATGAGTAGTCAAAGCCTGTTCTATGGGTAAACGACGGCCAAGTTCTATGAACGAACGATTAGGAACAACAAACTTATAGTAGAATGCCATAAATGGATCGGCTATCTTATAAAGACTCTTTTTCGCATTTTTTTCATCAATTCCGAACGGAACATCTTTTTCCAAAAATCCAAGATCAACAAGTTTCTTCAATGGACGCGACAGATTGGTTGCAGGCTCATTGCATCGTGCAGCAATTTCGGAAAGACGGTTTGCACCAGTACCGATATAAGACATTATTGTCGAAGTCTTGACTATATCCTTAACATCATCCTGAAACAGTTTTATCGGCTCCTCATAAAGAGCCCCATTTACAGAAAGGATATTATGCCACATGGCATCATCAAGCGAAATTCTGTTTTCCCTCAGTTCCCAATAGCGCGGCACACCGCCCCATACAGCATACTCTTCAATAGCGTTCATCGCATTAAGGTTCAATGCCTCCTGAATATAGGGTAAACGTATAGGTGTAAGTCTCATTATCTCATCAGCACGACCATAAAGAGGCGCAGTAGAATCAAGAAACAACCCATACATCATATTTTGTGATGAACCACAAAGCACCAGATTATACTTCAACTGTTTCTCATCAACAAGTTTCTGCAATACAGACGGCAGTTCAGGAGATTGCTCCACAAGATACGGAAATTCGTCCAAACACAAAGTAAAACATTTGTCTGTTCGATAATTAACCGCACGAAACATCGACTCCCAATCGGGATACGACAACTTCTCAAAATCAGGAAACACCTGTGCTATCACTTTTGCAAGTAATGCCCTCTGATGTTGACCTTCCGAACGGTCTGCAAGGAAGTATACATCATTTTCTGACAATACCCTTTTAATAAGCGTTGATTTACCCAATCGTCTGCGACCATACATCACAACTAACGAGGATTTCTCTCTTGCAAGAGCATCCTTCAGTCGTGCTGCTTCATCTATTCTATCAACAAATTTCATAGCCCACATTATTATGCAGTACAAACATAATGTTTTTATGGCATAATACAAAATTTTAAGCTGTATTTTTTTATCCTGATAGAGTCATTATCGACTTATATGCAGAAAAAAGTGAGTTTTATCCCTTTTTCGAAGCTCTTTTCCTTGTCTTCAAACTCAATTCCTGTAATGTTTTCCCTAGTTTGTCTTCTTTGGCCAACCACAGAATATCATCGTCAAGCTGTAAAGCATACAACACGCGCAAATATATTCCGATTGCCACTGTCGGCACACCTTTCTCTATTCGGGACACGGTCAACGGAGAACAGGTGGCACGTTCCGCCACTTGAGCTACACTCAGATTCCTGCGCAAGCGAGCCAGTTTAATCTGTTCTCCCACAACGGACATCTTTTGTTCTAATTTTCGGGGCAACTTAGTCCCCATTGTATTCTTTGCCATGTTAACTCATCATATAATATACAAAGATACTACTTTTTATTTATTTAATGATACATTGCACATAAAAATCGCATCAAAGCCATATAATCAGTCATAGACATAATCATTTGGAATAGAATTTCAAAATTAAATGCCATCATATTATTCATAAGCACAGTATACATCTACTAACAAATAAAATACTATTCGTTATACAGGCGTAAACAAACCCTCCTTGCTATGTCTGTTTAATATTAGTTTGACCATTCAAACGAAAAGTAACTTTACTTTATCCCTGTATTCATATATACACGCATTAAAGTAAAACTAAAAGAGGGAAGAAAAGAAATAGCTCTGCCAAAATCGAAGGTCACCCAATTATAAGCTAAAAAATCCGTGAACTCATTTACGATTTTGCATCCATAATCGGCGAAATAATCACAGATATGCCTTATCTTTGCGAAACGGAGATTTAAGAGCAAAATAGAGCCATTTTCTCTTTTTCCCTTCGTTTGAAGATAAACTAAGGTTAAAAGTGTTAAATCTTCGATTTTTGACGAAAAAACAAGTAAATTTTCGAGCAGTCTATCTTTTAGGCTGTAAACTATTGATAATCAATTAGCATAATATGCTGCATCGGTAAGTAAGAAGCGCATACTATCATTGCTGCAATAAAATAGATCGTTTAAAGAAATCACTATGCCCATTATAGAAATATCATCCTTAACAGACTCCGGAGTAGAAATATTCAGTACCCTCACCGAAGCTCAATTACGGAATCGTATCGAGCCTGATAAGGGATTGCTTATTGCAGAAAGCCCCAAAGTTATCCATGTAGCTCTGAATGCTGGTTATGAGCCTTTAGCCCTCTTGTGTGAACAGAAGCATATCACTGGTGATGCCGCTGGCATCATTGAACGTTGTGGTGATATACCTGTCTATACCGGTGAAAGAAAGTTACTTGCCACATTGACCGGATATACACTGACGCGCGGTGTCCTCTGTGCCATGCGTCGTCGGGCACTACCAAGTGTAGAGGAGGTGTGTCGGAAAGCCCGGCGGATCGTAGTCATTGAGGGCGTGGTAGACGCTACTAATATCGGAGCCATCTTCCGTTCCGCAGCCGCCTTGGGGATAGATGCTATATTATTAACACGCAATTCTTGTGATCCGTTAAACCGACGTGCAGTCAGGGTTTCGATGGGTTCTGTCTTCCTGATACCATGGACTTGGTTGGACGGTTCTCCCAATGAGTTGCGCAAACTGGGTTTCCGTACAGTCGCTATGGCACTCACGGAGAAATCAATCTCTATCGATAATCCTATCTTAGCAACCGAACCCAAGTTAGCCATCGTAATGGGAACAGAGGGGGATGGTCTTCAAAACGAAACAATTAATGAGGCGGACTATGTAGTCCGCATTCCTATGGCAAACGGTGTCGATTCTCTCAATGTAGCCGCCGCATCCGCTATTGCTTTCTGGCAACTTCGCGTTCAAAATGACGCAATTCTGCCACCATTACCGGATGATGTACATATATGATTACTTAATTCCTACTCACACCTACAATACGTATTTGCGCCACAGGAACAGCGAGGCAACAACTTTTCCATCAATTCACTCCGAAAGAACTCATACAGTTCTTTATGCATGATGTCATATAGTGCCCTAACCCGTTCTTCCTGCTCATCTTCTACATGAATTCCTCCCTGAAAGGGATCTGTAAAGTTGAAAGAAACGTATTTTCTCACTACACTCTGCATTTCCTTTTGCACTTCCTCCGCTTCCGGACAAAGGGTAATGACATAATCCCATGTCTGTTGGGCATACGTCGCAACGTCACAGGGCTTTCTACGCGAAAAGTCATATCCATTTTGTTCCATCACTTGGCAAACAACGTCAGGAACAGAATTTCCAGCCAAAATACCGGCAGTACTAATCTTCATCCCTCTACCGAAGGAGTTCAAAATTTCCTGTGCCATACGACTGCGGCACATATCATTATTACTTACTATCAGTATATTCTTCATACAAAAATTCTATTTTTATTTATTTCCTGATATAGCTACTTTAATAACCCCATCCAACTTGTTCTCGAAAATACGGTAAGCTTCCTCAATCTCATTTAATGGAAATCGATGTGTAATAAGAGGAGTTGTATCAATTTTACCTTCCTCAATCAGCATGAGAATCTCGTTACAATCGCAGCCATCCACTCCACCTGTTTTAAAAACCAAATTCTTGCCATACATATCAGGTAAAGGAAGAAGTTGTGGTTTATCATAGAGGGCTACAATCGTGACAATAGCATTAGGACGGGCACAATTCCAAGCCAAATGGAAGGAATCGTCACTCCCTGCCACTTCCAAAACGACATCTGCACCACCATGGTCACTATTCTTGAGAACAAAATCCTTGCAGTTTTCCGGTTCAGTCACCA
>ULZT01061664.1_pt1 | contig 24809 bp, 20 predicted proteins | sample 1963371 | NCBI WGS metagenome assembly ULZT01 (sample SAMEA4835897, study PRJEB28245) | human gut metagenome | biome: gut microbiome; material: fecal sample | place: Denmark | collected 2008
AATTACAGATTAATGAAGGAATGCTTTATGAAAATGCAATAGCCCAGATGCTGGTATCAAATGGCCATAAGTTATATTTTTATACACACTATAATGAAAATAAGCACCGAAATGATATGGAAATTGATTTTATTATTTCAAATAATAGCAGATTAAAATATAAGATGTTTCCGATTGAAGTAAAGTCTGGAAAGCAATATAAAACGACCTCATTAAATAATTTCAGAGAAAAATACAAGGAGCGCATAGGGGAAAGTTATATTATTCATCCAAGAAATTTAATTGTAAAAGATGGAATTATATGCATTCCACCATATATGACGATGAATATATAAAAATCTGACATACACACTTGACAATATGTCTCTGAGCGTGGCGTAGGTGAAGGAGTGAGAAACTGTGGCATTAAGCGAGAGGAACTTTTTGTAGTTTCTAAGGTTGCAGCAGAGCATAAGACATATGAAACTGCTATGACGGGTATTAATGAAACACTTGAAAAGATGGGACTTGATTATCTGGATATGATGAGTATTCATTCACCATAGCCATAGGCGCTTGTTCAGAAGGAACTATATCCAAGGATAACATCTAATACAGTTGTGGCCTGGCGTAGAAATATTCCAACATCTCTTGCAGTAGGGGAATTCATTAAAGAAATACAGTTATATACTAATATATTATCAGGAAGAAGGTAAAGAAGCCATAGAGATGAAACCAGGTGACTGTATCAATATTCCTGCAGAAGTTAAGCATTGGCATGGTGCAGCATCAGATAGCTGGTTTTCACATCTGGCAGTTGAAGTACCAGGTGAAGAAACATCTAACGAATGGTGTGAATCTGTAACTGATGAGGAATATAGCAGATTAAAGTGATTTACTAAACCATATTGATATAATTGGTCAAAAATATTTACAAATGCATTGACAACACACAATTCAGTTGTTATGATTAGTATCATTAAAAGGGAGTAGCTAGCCAGAACGTGTTCACTTCTTCGTCAGTACAGTTATTACAGCTAACAGATTACAGCTAATAGGTGTGATAACTCGGAAAGTGATTAAATAGCGAGACTTTTACTGTAATGCAGTAGGAGTCTCTTTTTTTATTGAATTTTATTAAAGAAATCCTATTGAATCATATGTTATTTACATTATCTGAATGTAAAGTGATTGGGACATATAAGACATACTACTGCAGCACATAAGAATTAGCATATTAATTAAATGTCTAAGAAAGAAGAGGTAGCGTATGGTTTTACATGTATTTATTTTATTAGTAGGATTTTTGTTTTTAGTTAAAGGTGCAGACTGGTTTGTTGAAGGTGCAGCAGGAATCGCAAGAAAGCTTGGAATACCACAGCTTGTTATAGGACTTACGATAGTTGCGATGGGAACAAGTATGCCAGAGGCGGCAGTAAGCATAACAGCAGCACTTAACAATAACGCTGGAATAACGATTGGTAATATCGTTGGAAGCAACATTCTTAATATTCTTATAATTCTTGGTATAACAGCAGTTATAACCAATGTAGCCATTCAGAAATCAACATTATTATATGAAATTCCATTTATGATAGGAATAACAGCATTGCTTCTTGTATTTGGATTAACAGGTTCGTCTATAACATTTATAGAAGGGGTAGTATTTCTGTTATTGTTTATCGCATTTCTTGTGTATCTTTTTATTATGTCAAAAAAAGGAGAGGTTCAGGAGGAAGGAGAAATCAAGGATATTCCTGTATGGAAATGTCTTCTTTTTATGGTAATAGGCGGAGTTATGGTTGTTAAGGGAAGCGATTTTGCAGTAAGCGGTGCATCATGGATAGCAAGGTTCTTTGGCATGAGTGAAAGATTCATAGGACTTACTATTGTGGCATTCGGAACATCACTTCCAGAGCTTGTAACATCAGTTGCCGCAGCCAGAAAGGGTAACGCTGGAATAGCAATAGGTAATATTGTAGGAAGTAATATATTCAATATATTATTTGTAATTGGAATAACAGCACTAATATGCAACGTACCATTTGAAAGTAAGTTCTTAATAGATACAGTAATTGCAATATTTAGTGGAGCCTTATTATGGATTGGTACTTATAAGCATAAGGAGTTAAGAAAGCCTTGTGGAATAGTGATGTTAATCTGTTATGCAGCATATTTTGTGTATCTGTGTGTGCTGTAAAAATATCAGCCTTGGGGTCAGGTTATAAAAGCTTGGTATATTTCAGCGGGTTTTAGAAGGAGCTTCACCATATTTTTTCTTAAAGCATCTGTTAAAATAAGATATATTGTCAAAGCCGCATTCAACTGCAATCTGTGTAACTGGAAGGTCAGTAGATGTAAGCAGGCGTGAGGCAATGAGCAGACGGTAATCATTAAGATAGCTTATAAAGGAGGTTCCAGTACATTGTTTAAAGAATTTCATAAAATGTGATTCGCTGAAATGGCATTCCTTTGCAATATCCTGAATTGAGATTGCATGAGTATAGTTATTTTCAATATAAGTTATTATTAGTTTTAATTTATTTCTTTTGCTGTTTGAGAGGCTGTCAGATACTTCATTGTTAGATGCACACAAATAATGTGTGTTAAGTGTAAAAAAGAAGTTGTATAGGCAGCCTCTTATTTTTAATTCATATCCTGCTGGAAATGTTTCGCATACTTTGTCTGCTTCATCTATGCAGCTTATGATTTCCTTATATTTTTGTTCTGATGGCTTGATTATACAGGTCATATCATTATCAGAGTTGTTAATATGTCCGAAATATTCAAAAGTATTTCTGTCATATTCTTTAGGAAGAAGCATATTAATATTAAATATTATATTTTCATATTTCAGGACATAATTATCATAATTAGTTATAGAATGAATCCTTCCAGGATAAACTATCAAAAGATCTCCCTGACCTACTAAATGCTGGTTCAAGTCAATGTTAACAAGCCCTTTTCCTTCTTTAATGTATATAAGTTCCATTTCGTTGTGCCAATGCAGGGGAACTACTGCAAAGTCCTGTGGAATAGTGCATGGGTATGTATTATATGAAAAGTCAGTATTGTAGTGGCTCTTGGTTTCATGGAGAGTTTCATATAATGAATCAGGCATAATAATCCTCCTTTATTTCAATTATGATAGTATTGTACAAGAAAACGATATAATAAATCAAGAAAAATATATATATTGAGATATAATCATACTAGTGTCAAAACTAAAAAGTAGTCCGTAGGTATCAAAGTTAAGAGCTTTTGACACCGACATCATATTTATAACAATATCAGAATGGAGAGTGGAATTATGTCAGATAAATTGAATTCTATAAGTAATGAATTATTGAATAAGAATCTTAAAGCCTGTAGTAATGAGGAATGCTATGAGGTTATTAAGGAGTACGTTGCAAGGCTTGAAGCATTGAGGGAGAGAGAGGATAAGTATTTACAGTCAAAGCTTGGAAAGAAATTATATTATATATCAGCAGAATTTCTTATAGGAAAGCTGATGTCAAACAATTTAATTAACCTTGGAGTGTATGATGAGGTAAGGGCTGAGCTTGAGGCAGCAGGAAAGGAACTTGCGCAGATTGAAGAGATTGAAAGTGAGGCTTCACTTGGCAATGGTGGACTTGGAAGACTTGCAGCATGTTTCCTTGATTCAATAGCCAATCTTGGACTTAATGGTGATGGTGTTGGACTTAATTATCATCTTGGACTGTTCAGGCAGGTATTTGAGAATGGCAGACAGAAGGAAGTACCGGATTACTGGATAGGAAAGGATAGCTGGCTTATTCCAACAGATGTATCATATAAGATAGATTTTGCAGATTTTAGTGTTACTTCAAGAATGTATGATATTAATGTCTATGGTGAAAAGACAACTAATAAATTAAATTTATTTGATATTGATACAGTAAATGAAGCTATTGTAAATAAATCTGGAATTGATTTTGATAAAGATGATATAAAGGAAAATCTTACATTATTTCTTTACCCGGATGATAGTGATGAGAAAGGAAGAATGCTAAGAATTTACCAGCAGTATTTTATGGTAAGCAATGGAGCAAGGCTTATATTAGATGAGTGCCGTGCAAAGTGTGAGCAGCTTAATACAGCCTTAACAGATGGAGAAAGAAAGACATATAGAAATCTGCCAGAGCTTGCTGTTATTCAGATTAATGATACACATCCAACTATGATTATACCAGAGCTTATAAGACTTCTTACAGAGAATGGTGATATTGATGGAACAGCTATATCGATGGATGAGGCTATAAAGATAGTATCTGCTTCCTGCGCATATACTAATCATACTATTCTTGCAGAAGCACTTGAAAAGTGGCCGGTAAGATATCTTGAAAAATGTGTTCCACAGCTTATGCCTGTGATAAGAGAATTGGATAAAAGAGTGCGTGAACGCTATGATGATAGTTCAGTATATATTATTGAAGAACGTGATGATGACAGCAGAGGGCTTGTTCATATGGCACACATTGATATTCATTATGGCATGAGTGTCAATGGAGTTGCAAAGCTGCATACACAGATTCTAAAGAATACAGAGCTTAATAATTTCTATAAGCTTTATCCTGATAAATTCAATAATAAAACTAACGGTATAACCTTTAGAAGATGGCTTATTCACTGTAACCATGAGCTCGCAGATTATATAACACAGCTTATAGGTGATGGGTATAAGCATGATGCTAATGAGCTTAAAGCACTTATGTCATATACAGAGGATCCAACTGTAATAGAGCATTTGTCAGATATTAAGCAGCATAATAAGACTGCACTTGCAAAATATCTTTATGATAAGCAGGGAATTGTTATTAATGATAATTCGATATATGATATACAGGTCAAGAGACTCCATGAATATAAAAGACAGCAGATGAATGCGCTGTATATTATATATAAATATTTTGACATTAAAAACGGAAATATTCCTAAAACACCTGTAACAGTTATATTCGGGGCAAAGGCTGCACCTGCATATACAATCGCTAAGGATATAATTCATCTTATACTGACACTTTCAAAGGTTATCAGGGAGGATGAAGACGTTAATAAGTATCTTAATGTTGTAATGGTAGAGAATTATAATGTGACACTTGCAGAAAAGCTCATTCCTGCCTGTGATATATCTGAGCAGATATCACTTGCATCTAAGGAAGCAAGCGGAACTGGAAATATGAAGTTTATGCTGAATGGAGCTGTGACACTTGGAACAATGGATGGAGCTAATGTTGAAATAGCTAAGCTTGTGGGAAAGGATAACATATATACCTTTGGTGCTTCAAGTGATGAGGTCATATCACATTATGCTAACAATGATTATTGTGCAAAAGAGCTGTATGAGGAGGAGCCAGTTATTAAACAATGTGTTGACTTTATTATATCAGATACAATGCTTGCTGCTGGTGACAAGGAGGAGCTGAACCGTCTGTATAAAGAAATAGTAGGTAAAGACTGGTTTATGGCATTACTTGATTTAAAGGCTTATATCAATATTAAGGAACAGGCGTTAGCGGATTATGAAGACCATAGGGCATGGGGCAGGAAACAGCTTATAAATATTGCCAATGCCGGTTTCTTCTCATCAGACAGGACAATAGCAGAATACAACAGAGATATATTCAAGTTATAACAAAGCAACTTTTCATCATTTTTCTCATCATTTTATAAAATGATTTGCCTGCTGGAATATAAAAGATTATAATAATATAATGGTGGGGAGGCAGGATGAATATGTATAATATATTAATTGTAGATGATGAAAAGATAGAAAGAAACGGAATAAAGCTTCTGCTTAAGCGTATGGGCATCAATCTTGGCATTATAGAGGCTGAGAATGGAAAAGAAGCTTATGATTACCTTATGTCTGATGATAATAAGGGTGAAGGGCATGTTGACATTCTCCTAACGGATGTCAAGATGCCTTTTATGGATGGAATAGAGCTTATAAGAAATGTAAAAGACGGCGGTGTCAAGCTTAAAACAATAATATTTTCAGGATATAATGAGTTCGAATATGCAAAGCTTGCTGTAAAGCTTGGTGTCGAGGATTATATACTAAAGCCTGTAGCACCGGATGAGTTTAAGAATACGATACTAAAGGTTATAAGTGAACTTGATGAGGAATTAAGGAAAAATGAAGATTATAATAAGCAGGCTAACAGCTTAAGACAGTTTTACCTGTATTCACTTATCAACGGAAGTGCAGCAAAGGGAATTGTCAAGAATACAGAATTTCTCAATGGTTTTAACAGACTTGTGCTTATTGAATTTAATTCGGATTTTTTCGGAAAGTATGAGTTTGATTTTGATAAGGCGGTACAGATTATTAAAGAGGAGTGGGAAAGCCAGTATCTTAACCTTAATCCACAGCAGTCAGTTATATTGCTGAAAACGCCAGAGGAAGAAACGGCTAAAGCAGATAATAATTATAGAATTGAGCGCTTTCTTAGCAACCTGCACGATTATATATATGAAAAAAGCAGACAGTTTATGTATGCGGCTGTGTCTGATGTATTTAGTGATTATCATAAGCTTTCAGATGTTATGGATGAGCTGGAATCACTTATGAATAATAAGTTTTATCAGATGGACAGATACATATATTCTGATTATGTGAATGAACAGACACCTGTGTTAGTACAGATTGATGATGATGCACTTATGAAGCAGATGAAACAGGATATTAAGATGAAGGATGTTACTTTTTTAAGGATTCATTTTGAGGCACTATGTAAGAAGTACAGAAGTCAGACTAATTTCTCACATATATATATTAAGTTTGTATTTTCCAATCTGTTGAAGGATTTTTATGATAACATACCGGGGGCTAATCAGGATGAATTCAGCCGGGAGATAGACAGATTGTATACATCTGAGGACTTTTCATGCATCATGGATATTGTTAATAAGAATATTGATTTGCTGGAAAAGTCATTTGGTAGTGATCCTGTTTCATCTCATAGAGAGATAGAGATGGTTAAGGATTATATTCATGGACATTTCGGAGAAGAAATAAGCGCACAGCAGCTTGCAGATATGGTTTATCTTGCACCTAGCTATCTTAGTTCTCTATTCAAGAAAGAAACAGGGCAGAACCTTAGCAAGTATATTAAGCAGTACCGAATGGAGAAGGCAAGGCAGATGCTTGAGGAGACTAATATGAAGATAGTATGTATCAGTGAGAAGGTGGGATATCCTAATGTGTCATATTTCTGTCAGAGCTTCAGGGAGTATTGTGGCGTAAGTCCACAGAAATTCAGGGAAAATGCAGAACAATAATTAGTAATTAAACGTGCGAGGTACAGTTTGCTTGAGATGGATAAGACAGAGAATTAACAATATAAAATTACAGAATAAGCTTGCCAGTATATATATAGTTACTGGTCTTATTCCGTTGTTTGTCCTGTTTGCATTTGCGTTCGGACAGATGCGTTCTATTCTTATGGACAGGGATTTAAAGAGCATGCAGGGTTCGTTAGAGCAGTCTGTTGCTACTGTGGACGGTCAGATTGAGGTATATAATAATCTTTCTAACTATATAACATTTAATGAAACGATTTCAAGTGTGCTTGCCTATGATTACAGCAGCACATATGAAATGTACAGCCAGATTGTTACAACCTTTGACCCTATGCTGTCTTCACTAAGATATTTCCATAATGATATAAATAAGGTCACAGTATATGTTGATAATGGAATAAAGCATGATACAACGATTGCACCTATTGATGAAATTAAGAATGAACCTTTTTTCGATATGGCATCAGATTCTACAGCTATTAACTGGTATGTAGATAAGGATAGCAAAAAGCTTATATCTGCAAGAAAAATGTCAACACTTGAACATATGGGAATCACAGGTATTATGTATATAGATGTCAGTTATGATAGTGTTATGTCGTCATACAGACAGGGACTTGAACCCGGATGTGGAATAATAGTGGTTGACAAAGCTGGTGCAGTGATTGGGGAGTTTAATAATATTGGTGATGATAGCAGATATGTTTTGAATTATTCGGACAATAACGTTATGGAAAAACAAGGGGCAAAGCTGACTTTAAAAAAAATGCTGGGTGAAGTCCGCTGGGATGGAAATATATGCAGTAATGCAGGAGGCTATGCACTGGTAAGAAAAGAATCACCGGTTACAGGCTGGACAACCTATATATATGAGCCAAAGAAAATGATGTTTAATTCGACCAGCTCGATAACTGCCATGATAATAGTAGCAGTTGTGGTTGCATTGCTTGGACTGGCAGCTTCTATTACAGCTACATCTGGATTTATCACAAAAAGAATCAGAAAGCTGAAGGCTAGCATGGCTAAGGTTGAGCAGGGAGATTTTGATGCGGTCATTAGGACAGAGGATAAAGATGAGATTGGAGAGCTGATCCAGGGCTTTAATGAGATGACAACACAGACGAAGAACCTCATAACCCAGGTGTATGAAGGGCGCATAAGCCAGAAGGAGTCTGAGATGAAGGCGTTAAGGGCACAGATTAATCCACATTTTCTGTATAATTCGCTGTCACTTATTAACTGGAAGGCTATTGAATATGAGCAGGATGATATAAGCAGGATTACTCTGGCATTATCTAATTATTACAGGACTTCACTTAACAAGGGTAAGAATACACTTATGCTTGAGCAAGAGGTAAGTAATGTAAGGTCATATATAGAGATTCAGCAGGTTATGCACGATAATTCATTTGATGTTGATATCGATATAAGCAGCGATATTCTTAAGGCTGAGTCGTTGAATCTTATACTTCAGCCGCTTGTGGAGAATGCCATTGACCATGGAATAGACCTTCTGACTGACAGGCGTGGAGTGATAACTATTAAGGGAAGCCGCTGCCCATATATAAATACGGCTAATGAAAACATAGATATAGTCTGTCTGTCTGTAGCTGATAATGGTGTAGGAATGGATGAAAATATGTGCAAAAGCTTTCTTACAGCGGAGTCAAAGGGCTATGGTGCACGTAATGTCAATGACAGAATCAGGCTGTTTTATGGGGAAGAATACCATCTTGAGGTTAAAAGCATAGTTGGTGCAGGTACAACAATCACGATTAAATTCCCAGTCAGACTGATGTAACCGGATTGCTTCATTGCTATGTAATTCCCACAATCCTCGAACACCTCAAACACCTATAAAACGAGGTGTTTACATTATTTTATATTTATATCATAAAAAAACAACATGTTTCTAAAATACTTTATATTTTAATTTTATAAACCTCCTAATATAATTAAATCATCAAGAAAAGTTAAAGACGTCGAAAAACAAAGGATGATTGATGATTAAATTATTAAGGAGGTTTTTTGTATGAGATTAAAAAAATTAGCAGCAGCACTTATGCTGACAACAATGTGTGGATCACTTTTAACAGGCTGCGGTTCGGGAAATGATTCAGCAAGCACAGGTAAGGATTCAAAGACAGATGAAAAGATTACAGCAACCATTAAAGTATGGGGACCAGCAGAGGATCAGGCAGAGGAAAATGGTAAATGGCTTCAGACAATGTGTGAGAAGTTTAATGCTGAGCATCCAAACTGGGATCTTACTTTTGATTATGGTGTATGTGCAGAGGCAGATGCAGGTAAGACTGTAACACAGGATCCAAGTAATTCAGGAGATGTTTACTTTTTTGCAAATGACCAGCTTCAGACACTTATCGATGCCAATGCTATTGCAAAGCTTGGTGGTGAAACAGCAGATTATGTTAAGAAAACTAATTCAAGTGCAATTGTAGATTCAGTTTCAGTTGATGGTAATATTTATGGTGTACCATTCACAACTAATACATGGTTTATGTATTATGATAAGAGTAAATTCTCAGAAAGTGATGTTAAGAGCTTAGATACAATGCTTTCTAAAAACAAGGTAGCGTTTAATATAACAGAAGGCTGGTATATGTCAACATTCTATCTTGCTAACGGATGCTCATATTTCGGCAAGGATGGTAAGGATAATTCAGCAGGAATTGATATTTCTGGTGATAAGGGAACACAGGCAACAAAGGCTATGGTTTCACTTGTTAACAATCCTAACTTTGTAAATGACCTTCAGGGTGTAGGTATAGCAGGCTTAAGAGATGGTTCTGTTGGTGCATACTTCTCAGGTTCATGGGATTATAAGAGTGTTAAGGAAATTCTTGGTAACAACTTTGGTGCAGTATCACTTCCAACCTTAAAGATTGGTGGAACAGATAAGCAGCTTAAGGCATTTGCAGGTTCTAAGGCAATCGCAGTTAACCCTAACTGCAAGTATCAGCAGGTAGCTGTAGCTTTAGCTAAGTATCTTGGTGGTAAAGATGCACAGCAGAGCCACTATGAATTAAGAGGTGTTATTCCTTGTAATACAGAGCTTCTTGCAACAGATGCTGTCAAGAACGATGCTCTTATAAAAGCACAGAATGATACATTTAACAAGACATCAGTTATCCAGCCTACAGTATCAGGAATGAATGACTACTGGACACCAGCACAGAACTTTGCAAAGGCTGTAGTTAATGGCGAGGTTACTCTTGATAATGCAGAAGCAAAGACACAGGATTTCTACAAGCAGATTAATACATCAATTGTAAGCAAATAAAGGCTTAAGTAATTCATAATTTAAGTAATTAATAAAAGGATGGCTGTCACATTATTAGTGACAGCCAACTTGTAACAGGAGGTTATGGCGATGAAAGATGGATTTATTCAGGCATTCAGAAAAGGTAATGCCATTACCAGACTTAGTGCCATTATACTTGGACTTGGTAATCTTGCAGGAAAGCAGATAATCAAAGGCATTCTTTATCTTGCAATGGAAGTAAGCTTTATATGCTTTATGATATTCAAAGGAATGAACTGTCTCGCCATGCTTCCAAGCCTTGGAGGAAGAGAACAGCAGGAGATATGGAATGAGAAGCTGGGAGTATACGAGTATGTGGCAGGTGATAATTCACTTCTGATACTTTTGTATGGCGTTGCAACAATATTTCTTATAGCAGCTTATGTTGTTCTTGTTATGAGTTCGGTCAAGAGTGCTTATAATGTTCAATCAAGGCTTGCTTTAGGAAAGCATATTAACACATTTGTGGAGGACGTTAAATCATTATTCAATGAGAATCTCCACAAGCTGCTTCTTACACTTCCGGTTGGGGGAGTACTTATATTTACTATTCTGCCACTTATATTTATGATAAGTATGGCATTTACCAATTACAGTAAAGTAGACAGCCATCTGGTACTGTTTGACTGGGTTGGATTAGAAAACTTCAAGCAGCTGTTTGATTCGGGAAGCTCTATCGGACATTCCTTCTGGTCAGTTTTGGGATGGACTATTATATGGGCTATATTTGCAACAGGTCTCAATTACATATTAGGTATTCTTGTTGCTTTGCTGATTAACAGGAAGGGAACAAGATTTAAGTCTTTCTGGCGTTTTATATTTGTTCTTTCGATAGCTGTACCACAGTTTGTTTCACTTCTTGTCATGAGAAGTATGTTAAATCAGGATGGTATTGTAAACGTTGTGTTAAGGAATCTGGGCTGGATTGATAAGTCACTACCTTTCTTCACTAATGCAACATGGGCAAGAATAACAGTTATTGTTGTCAATCTGTGGGTAGGTATTCCATATACGATTCTTCAGGTTACAGGAATATTAAAGAACATTCCTATGGAGCTTTATGAGGCAGCAGATGTAGATGGTGCTAATGGCTTTGCTAAATTTACAAAGATTACGATGCCATATATGTTCTTTGTTACAACACCATATCTGATAACTACATTTACAGCTAATGTTAATAACTTCAATATTGTATACCTCCTTACTAAGGGTGATCCGGTTCTGGCTGGCGAAACTGCTGGTAAGACAGACCTTCTTGTAACCTGGTTATACAAGATGACAGTCGATTTTCAATATTATAATCTGGGTGCAGTTATAGGTATTATGACATTCATATTCCTGGCAATTGGCTCACTTCTTGTATATAGAAGAACTAAGTCTTATAAGGATGAGGAGGGCTTCCAATGAAAAAGAAAAAGATTACTAAAAATATATTGGCACATATAACACTTACAATACTTGCAGTTATATGGGTAATGCCGCTTATATGGATAATCCTCACAAGCTTCAGGGCACAGAAGGGAGCGTATACAAGCTCATTTTTTCCTAAGGCATATACACTTGATAATTATACAAAGCTGTTCACAGATACTGGAATACTTAATTTCCCAAGAATGTTTGAGAATACGCTTATAGTTGCAGTGTTTTCGTGTATTATATCTACGTTTTTCGTGCTTTCAGTTGCTTACTGTATGTCACGCCTCAGATTCAGAATGAGGAAGGCTATGATGAATGTAGCTATGATACTTGGTCTTTTCCCAGCCTTTATGGCAATGGTAGCTGTATATTACATTCTTAAGGCTGTCGGATTATCTGAGGGCTCAATGATAAGGGTTGCACTTGTGCTTGTATATTCGGCATCAGCCGGAATACAGTTTTATATAGCAAAAGGCTTCTTTGATACGATTCCAAAGAGTATTGATGAAGCAGCAATTATTGATGGAGCAACGAAATGGCAGGTATTTACAAGAATTACAATACCTTTAAGTAAACCAATTATCGTGTATACAGTACTTACTTCTTTCATAGCACCATGGGTTGATTTCATATTTGCAAGAGTTATATGCCGTGCCAATGCCAACTATTATACAGTTGCAATCGGTTTATGGCAGATGCTTGAAAAGGAATATGTTGATGTGTGGTATACAAGATTCGCAGCGGGAGCTGTACTTATATCTATTCCAATTGCAGCCTTGTTTATGATAATGCAGAGGTGCTATAATGACAGTATGTCAGGTGCAGTAAAAGGATAATGTCAATAGTGCTTTGTACTTTGTGATCCTGTATGAATTAAAACGGGGATTTAAAGAAGAGGTATGTAATGCGAAAAAGAATGTTCAGGATGTTTGCAGTATTAACTGCTATGATATTATTATTTCAAGCCGGGTGTAACAGCCCGGCTAAAAGTGTATATACAGCTAAAGAGGATTATGATGATAAGCTGTATTATGCCATGACAACGCCTTATGGTGCGTATCCAGAAACTATAAGCTATACGCTTGGCAAAATGACAAGTGTTAATAATTCCAATATGCCAGAGGGTGATACATATACAGATAATGCATATACAAGATATATAAAGAATATGATTAATGTTCAGAATATTGATGCATTTGAGGCACAGGATACGCAGTATAATACTAATGTTTCAATGGCTGTTTCTATGGGAGCATTACCAGATATAATGATGGTTTCCAGTCAGGATGAGCTGCAAAGACTTGTTGAGGCAGATATGATTGAGGATCTGACAGAAAGCTATAATAATTGCCTGAGCAGCAGGATAAGAGCTATATATAACAGTTATGGAAGCTCACTTAAGGATATGATTACATTTGACGGAAGGATTATGGCACTTCCAGAGACTAATATAACTGATGGTCCTAACCTTATATGGCTGCGTAAGGACTGGATGGATAAGCTTGGATTGACAGCACCCAAAACAATAGAGGATGTTGTTGATATAATCAAGGCATTTATTGAAAAGGATCCTGGTAATAATGGAACGGATAACAATGGAAGGAGCAATACTGTCGGTCTTGTAATTGATACAGAACTTACAGGGGAGTGTGGTTATAGCAGTGAATTCCTGCTTGATATTGTTTTTGCGTGTTATAATGCATATCCTAAGCAGTGGATAAAGGATTCAGATGGAAATGTTGTGTATGGTTCTGTTACATCAGAGGCAAAGGATGCACTGGTATATATAAGGCAGTTATATAGCGATGGAATAATAGATAATGATTTCTTATTAAGGACAACAACTAATATATGTGAACTTATTGAGAATGGAAGGTGTGGATCTTTTTTTGGACCATGGTGGGCACCTAATAATCCACTTGTCAATGCAGTAAACACTAACCCTGATGCAGACTGGCAGCCATACCTTATACAGACATCTGATGATGGAAGTACAAGCTATCACAGCCAGAATCCCTGCTATAAGTATGTTGTGGTAAGAAAGGGCTTTGAGCACCCGGAGATAGCGGCTAAGATTATAAGTGTAATGTTTGATAGTGCAAGGTATGACAGCAATGCTTTGCAGGAATTTATCTATTATTACCAGCAGAATGTAGAACCGACTGCCCGTCCTATTTCAATTAATGTGGATTACAATAATGCTCTGTCTATATGCTATGAAAAGATTGACAAAGCGCTTAAAGGAGAGAGTGATCCTGATAAGCTTGAGTTGCTTGAAAAGTCGTATTACGATGCCTGCAGTTCATACATTAGTAATACAGGAAAAAACTATATAGAATCAAGTGCACAGAGGAGTGATAATACACTTGAAAGAAAGAATGCAACAAGTACACAATGGGCAGCCTATGTGTCAAGAATAACGGCCTGCAAGCTGTTAAGTGAGGGTAATATACGCGTTGTTGATTCTATGTATTTTAAGACAACAGACACGATGAAAACGCGGTGGTGGCGTTTAAAGGAAAAGGAAAAAGAAGCGTACCTAAAGATTATATGTGGTGCTGAGGATATATCGTACTTTGATACCTTTGTCAATGAATGGAATGAACAGGGTGGGGAGGCAATAACTAATGAAGTACGTGAAGAACTGATTGCCACCTCTGGCTAGGTATGGCATGAGTGTAGAATTGAGGAGATAAATGTGAATGTTTAATGGCGTATGATTACCATTTTAATAAAATGATTATTAATATAATAAAAATGCAGAATTGTATATTAAAAAAATAACTGGATAATTCCCCTTGTGGAGTTATCCAGTTATTTTTTTATAGTGGTACATTTACGTATATATAATCTTTCATATATATAATCTGAAAATATTTAGTTAGGTTTACGCCCCAATAACTCCGGCAAATCCACATATAAGAACGATTATACCAAGTACAATACGATACCAGCCGAATACCTTGAAGTCATGTTTTTTGATGTAGCCCATAAGGAACTTGATAACTACTAAAGAAACGATGAAGGCAACAAGCATACCAATAAGAAGAATGATCCCTTCCATAGATGTCATAGAGTTATGTATAAGAAACTTCACGCCCTTAAGAAGGCTCGCTCCAAACATAACAGGAACAGCAAGGAAGAAGGTATATTCAGCAGCTACTGTTCTTGAAATACCAAGTATAAGTGCACCAACTATGGTTGCACCAGAGCGTGAGGTACCAGGGAATATAGCAGCTATAAGCTGGAAAAGTCCGATATAGAAGGCAAGCTTATAAGTGATACCTGTAAGATGGCGAACCTTAGGCTTCTTTCCGTGATGCATAGTTTCAACGATAATGAAAGCTATACCGAATATAATAAGCATAATAGCAACTGTTGTGTAATTATAGAACAAGGCTTCAAGCTGTTCATCAAAAAGAATACCAACAATAGCAGCAGGGACACAGGATACAAGAATATGAAACCATAACTTAAATATATCCCATTTAACATAAGCACCGGCACCACTTTCTGCTAGTGGTTCTTTGTTGTTTTTCTTACCAAAAGGCCATAACTGATGCCAGAAAAGAATAACAACAGCCATTATAGCACCAAGCTGGATAACAACTTCAAACATACTGTAAAATGCATCGGATACCTTAAGCGGCATAATCTCATTAAGCAGAATCATATGACCAGTACTGCTTATTGGAAGCCATTCAGTAATACCTTCTACGATACCAAAAATTATCGCCTTTAAAATCTCTAACATTATTCCTCCAATCACTTGCGGATTATTCTACTCTTATGTATATTCCGCCATAGCCACATTTTATTATAGAAAAAGATTATTGTCTGAAAAAACATGAAGAAAACAATAATATATTACTATATGACTACACGTTATTTTCGCATTGAAATGCAGGTGTGTCAACAACAGAATAATATAATTTGTATATAAATTTGTTTTAACAATGAAGTTTACTTTTTAGTCATATAAAGTTATTATATGATACTAAGGTCAAAAGGTCTAAACCCACATGAGCTTGCTCATAGGTGGGTGAAAGACCTTGGGATACGCCCCGATATGAGCATAAAAGTGGGATGATAATCCCACGATATGCGAATATTGGGGGAGAATTGTGGGAGTGCGTAGCACGGAACAATTCGTAGGTATCAAAGTCGGGGCTTTTGACCTTGATAGACAATTATAAGATGACTGGGAGGAACTTATGGAAATATATTTAAAACCAATAATATCAGCCTGTTATATATTCCCAATACTTGCAATTATATTTACAATACCATATATATTATATGAATATAACAAATATGGCTCACTTCTTGTTATAAGAACGGCTATAGTGTATACATTTATATTCTATATGCTTACGTCATATTTTATGACAATATTGCCGCTTCCACCGCTTGATTCAGTTACTCCTGATTCGGCATGTATGCTCCTTGTACCATTTGATGCAGTAAGAAGAGTTATAGATAACTCAGGAATCATATTTTCTGATCCGGCAACATACATCAATATATTTGGTTGTCCGGATTTCTGGCAGATTATTTTTAATATTTTATTATTATTGCCTTTTGGCGTATATCTTAGATATTATTTTAAAAGACCTTGGTGGCAGGTGCTTATATTTTCTTTTCTTTATAGCTTGTTTTTTGAGTTTACACAGTTGTCAGGATTGTATGGAATATATAAATATCCATACAGATTTTTTGAGGTAGATGACCTTATATGTAATACTCTGGGTGGGATTGCTGGTTATATGGTAACACCGCTTCTTGTATTTCTTCTTCCAGACAGAAATAAAATAGATGAAATAGCATATAAGAAGGGACAGATTGTATCCGAATTCAGACGTGGGATTGCCTGGTGTATAGATATATTTATTGTTATGCTTCCTGTATTTATATATGTATTATATAACAATATGGATATAGCAGCATTTATCTATAATTCTAAGTATATAGTTATAACAGGTGCTTATATAGCTGTGATGTTTACGGCAGCAGCTTCAATAAGTAAGGGAAGAACGATAGGAAAAGCGCTTGTTAATATAAGGCTTGTAAAGGTATATGATAAAAAAGATGAGCATGAGGAAAAATGTTATAAAAGAGCCGGAATATTAAGGCTTGCAATAAGATATAGCATCTTATATGTAATAAGCATGCCATCTGCTGCATATGCATATTTTATATATCAGTTTATGATGAATTCGGACATTTTCAGTGGTGAATGGAGATTTTATGCATGTGTTGCTGGGATTATTATATGTTTGTTTATTACTTTTTATATGGCATTCGATCTTTTGCTATGTCTGTTTAGTGATACAAGAAACATGCTGTATGACAGAATCGTAAAGCTTACTCATATAAGCATGTCAGGATGTGGACATAACTACAATACAGAAACCATAGATAAGAAAGTGGAAGATGGACTAATATCAGGAGAAGAGCAGAAAAATCAATGAAAAAATACACAAAAAAAGATGTAAAATATACATAAATGTGCAATTATTGATATTTATTATCATTTAGTTATGTGTTAACATATGCACTGGAAGAAAACATAGTGATGCTTTTTAGAACAGGTGTAGAAGTGAGAATGGAATGAATTCAGGAAGCATCTGTAAGATATACGGAGGTTAAACACATGACTATTAAGGATATGAAAACCGGTCAGACTGCCACGATTCTTAAGGTTGGCGGTGAAGCCGCACTCAGACAGCATTTTCTTGATATGGGACTTATACAGGGCGCAGAGGTCACGGTTATAAAGTATGCACCTATGGGTGATCCTGTTGAATTAAGAATACATGGATATGAGTTGACGATAAGACTTGCTGATGCAGCACAGATAGAGGTAAGTACTGTACACGATAATGAAAAGCAGGAAAAAACAGATATCAGATTTATAAAAACTGAGCATCCAGGTCTTGGTGAGGGTGGGCGTTTCCACGATAAGGAAACAGAGAATCCACTTCCTGATGATGTTACACTTACATTTGCACTTGTAGGAAACCAGAATTGTGGCAAAACAACACTTTTTAATGTTTTAACAGGTTCTAACCAGCATATAGGTAACTTTCCAGGTGTGACAGTAGATAGAAAGGATGGCGTGATAAAGGGACATCCTGATACACTTATTACGGATCTTCCAGGTATATATTCAATGTCGCCTTATAGCAGTGAGGAGATTGTGACTAGGCAGTTTCTTCTTAATGATAAGCCAAAGGGAATTATAAATATACTTGATGCAACTAATATAGAGCGTAATCTTTATCTTACAATGCAGCTTATGGAGCTTAATATTCCTATGGTTGTAGCACTTAATATGATGGATGAGATAAGAGTTAATGGCGGTTCAATAAGAATCAATGAGCTTGAGCGACAGTTAGGTGTTCCAGTTATTCCTATATCAGCAGCTAAGGGTGAGGGTATAGGAGAACTGGTAGAGCATGCTATTCACGTTGCAAAATATCAGGAAAAACCGGAAATAATGGATTTCTGTCCTGATGACAGTGCAATTCATAGATGTATACATGGTATCATGGCGCTTATAAGCGACCATGCAAAAAAAGCAGATTATCCGGAAAGATTCGCAGCATCAAAGGTGGTTGAGGGAGATGCAATAGTATTTAAGCATCTTGAGCTTGAACAGAATGAGAAGGAGATGATAGAACATATCATACTCCAGATGGAAGATGAATGTGGTATGGACAGATCATCTGCCATGGCAGATATGAGGTTTGAATATATAGAAAATGTATGCAGAAATACAGTAGTAAAGCCAAAAGAAAGCAAAGAAAGAATAAGAAGCCGTAGGATAGATAAGGTATTAACCGGTAAATATACAGGTATTCCGGCTTTTGTTGCTATTATGGCACTTGTATTTTATCTTACCTTTAATGTTATAGGAGCATGGTTATCGGATATACTTGATATAGGAATAACTGCCCTTACACATGTAGTAGATAATGCGCTTACAGCATTGAATGTTAATTCTGTATTACATGCTTTGATTATTGATGGCATATTCAACGGTGTGGGAAGTGTGCTTAGTTTCCTGCCTGTTATTGTTACATTATTCTTCTTTTTATCAATACTTGAAGATAGCGGATATATGGCAAGAGTGGCATTTATCATGGATAAGCTGCTTCGTAAGCTTGGATTGTCAGGAAGAAGTATTGTACCTATGCTTATTGGTTTTGGCTGCAGCGTTCCAGGTGTTATGGCAAGCCGTACACTTTCTTCTGACCGCGATAGAAAGATGACCATATTATTGACACCATTTATGAGTTGTTCAGCTAAAGTGCCTATATATGCATTCTTTTCAGCAGCCTTTTTCCCAGAGCATGCGGCACTTGTTATGATAGGCTTGTATTTTGTAGGAATAGTCATAGGAATTATTATGGCACTTATATTTAAAAAGACACTTTTTAAAGGTGAACCAGTTCCATTTGTTATGGAGCTTCCAAACTACAGAATGCCAGGTGCCAAGAATGTTATGCAGTTACTATGGGAGAAAGCAAAAGACTTTTTACAGAAAGCTTTTTCTATAATATTTATTGCAACAATTCTTATATGGTTCTTACAGAATTTTGATATAAGACTTAATGTTGTTACGGATTCTAAGGATAGTATACTTGCTGCTATTGCAAGCTGGATATCACCTATATTCAGACCGCTTGGTTTTGGAGACTGGAGAATAGCGACAGCAGTTCTTACAGGAGTTATGGCGAAGGAAAGTGTAGTATCAACAATATCTATTCTTTTTGGCAGTACAGTAGAGATAATCGAAGCAGTAGCACCAGCAGGTGTACTTGCATTTCTTGTGTTCTGTCTGTTATACACACCATGTATAGCTGCGATTGCATCAATAAAAAGAGAGCTAGGTGGAAGGTATGCAGCAGGAGTGGTTATAATGCAATGCTGTATAGCATGGATAGCAGCATTAATCACACATACGATATTTATGGTTTTGTTATGAGATAATGAGTGCATAAGAAAAGGAATATATAATGAAAAGTATTAAGTGAAATGTATTAAAATAAAAACATTGCAAGTAAAGCTTATTGATGATATTATATCAATAATGTATAAAACAGTCCCCTGAGGGAGTAATCGGCATATAATATGATGTCAGGATTAAAAGGTATTTTGCATCTGACATTATAATATGCAGTTATATCGACATAATGATTAATATTTAATCACACGGTTATTGATAAACCCGGTATTACTTTAAATGATGAGACTCAAGGACAGTAAGAGAGAATTTCTCCTGCTGCCCCTGAGTCTTTTTTACGTAAGTAACTATGCAAAAGTAATATGAACGATTATGTCTGCCTGTGAGGGATAAATACAAATAAGAGGATTATTATGAGCATTTTTGAATTGTTTATCCTGGCCATCGGACTTTCGATGGATGCTTTTGCTGTATCAATATGCAAAGGTTTGTCACTTGGAAAAATAAAAGTGAAGCATATGCTTATAGCTGGATTGTGGTTTGGTGGTTTCCAGGCACTTATGCCACTTATAGGTTATTTTCTTGGCAACTTTTTTGCTGACATGATAACAAAGTATTCGCACTGGATTGCTTTTATTTTACTTTTATTCATCGGCGGAAATATGATAAAGGAATCGTTTGATGAAGAGGAAAATGTTAATGCAGATATGGGTGTAAAGAATATGTTTTTACTTGCTGTTGCAACAAGCATTGATGCACTTGCGGTTGGTGTTTCACTGGCATTTCTTAAAGTGAACATAATCCCAGCTGTATCATTCATAGGTTGTATAACATTTGTCTGTTCAGCAGCTGGTGTAAAAATAGGAAGTATATTTGGCGATAAATATAGGTCAAAAGCCGGGTTATGTGGTGGTATAATACTTATACTAATAGGTGTAAAGATTCTGCTTGATGGTATGGGTATCATATAATATACGATATGAAAGGAAAGAGGTTTTATGAAAGAAATATTAATAGCTTTATTATTGCTCGTTGCAGGTTTTGTGCTTCTTATAAAAGGAGCAGATTTTTTCGTAGATGGAAGCTCATCAGTTGCTAAAAGGTTAAAAGTACCATCTATGATTATAGGACTTACGATAGTAGCCATGGGAACAAGTCTGCCAGAGTGTGCCGTAAGTGTTACAGCATCACTTAGCAACAATAATGCACTTGCAGTAAGTAATGTTGTAGGCTCTAACATATTTAATCTTATGGTTGTATGTGGTGTATGTACTTTGTTTGTTCCACTTGCTGTATCAGTAGATACATTGAAGAAGGAATTTCCATTTTCAATAATATGCGCAGTTCTTCTTGTTATATTTGGAAAGTTTGGGATGATTCTTGGCAGGGCAGATGGAATAATATTCCTTGTTCTATTCGCAGCATATCTTGGCTGGATGATAAAATCAGCATTAAGTGCAAGAAATTCAGCATTAAGTAAAGAGGCAGAAGAAGCTGATGAACAGATAAAGATACTTCCAGTATGGCAGTGCATAATCTATATAATAGGTGGCGCTGTTGCTATAAAATTTGGTGGCGATTTTGTTGTAAATGGAGCTTCTACCATAGCTTCCAGTCTGGGATTCAGCCAGAATCTTATAGGACTTACAATTGTTGCACTCGGTACAAGCCTTCCAGAGCTTGTAACATCAATAGTTGCAGCGAAGAAGGATGAAGTGGATATGGCACTTGGAAATGTTATAGGTTCTAATATATTTAACATACTTCTTGTGCTTGGTGTAGCAGGTGCTATAAGTCCTGTGACATTCATATCAGAAAATATTATTGATATAATTATACTTATTATCATGAGTGTAGTAGTATGGGTATTTGCATGGTCAAAAAAGAAGCTTGTAAGATGGCATGGAGCAGCGATGCTTGTCTCATATGCAATATATCTTGTGTATATATGTATGCGTTAGTTATATTGATGCGGGGTCAAAAGTCATCAGCTTTGATACTTACAGATTGTTGATATAAATATTGCATAACGGCTGATTTACAGCAAGTATTGCATAATATATAATTAATGTTGGCAATCCTGCTTTCGTATACGTGTATTACGAAGGAGAAATAAAAGCACATATGGGAGAATGTAAACTGCTTATTAAAGAAAATGAGGGAATTCTTGTATGTGGAAACAGTACAAGAGTAGCAAGAATAAGAGTCAGGGATATTAATTATATTAGTTGCGATAACAGGATTATAACTATTCATACCGATGGTTTTCAAGATAGTTTTTATGGGAAAATTGGGGAAGTATATAATGTATTGAAAGAATACGGTTTTGAATATGTTAATGAATCAGAGATAGTTAATATAATGAAAATAAGAAAAATGCATACTAATTACGTAGTGCTGCATGAAGAAACTGAACTTATATGTAGTAAGACCTGTAAGCACAGAGTAAGAGAACTTATGTGGAATTGAGTTGATATTTATATACATTACAATAATATCAGTGCTGGTATATGGCTCTGTCATATGTGATAAACATATGGCAGGGCTTTCTCCTTTTTATAGCGCGGTTTTTATTACGTTTTATTAAAAGAAAGTAAAAGATGGCATGGAATTTTTGACAGCATGATAAAGAAAGTGTTAGAATATTTTCATATAAAATGTGAAATAAATAATAAAGAAGTATCATTAGCATGTTCTGTTAATATACTCGGAAAGAAGAGGAATATAATGCAGGCGTATACTGTATCACAGTGGTTTTTATTCTTTTTTATATATTGTTTTATAGGCTGGGTATGGGAGAGCTGTTATGTATCAGCTAAGTCTGGCAAATGGGTTAATAGAGGATTCTTACATGGACCAGCATTGCCCATATATGGTTCAGGAGCTATTGTGATACTTGTAAGCACAATAGGTGTAAGAGAATCTATACCACTTATATTTTTGTTTGGTATGATATCTTCAACCATACTTGAGTTTGTTACAGGGTACTGTATGGAGCGTATGTTCGGAGTCAGATACTGGGATTATAGTAAGAAGCCGTTTAATCTTATGGGACATATATGTCTTTTTTCCTCAATAGGATGGGGAATATTTTCTGTATTGCTTGTCAGAATAGTGCACAGGCCTATAGAGAGCGTTGTATGTATGATTCCAGTAACAATAGCAGATATTATTGCATTTGGTGTGGCTATTATTATGACAGTTGATTTCACCCAGTCATTCAATGAAGCTATGGATCTTAAAGCAACTATTGAAAGAATAGCTAGCAGTAACCAGCAGATAAAAACAATTGCAAAAAGAATCGAGGTTGCAACTGCATTTGCAGAAGATGATTATAACAAGATGAAGGAAAAACTTGCAGAGGGCAAGGCAACAGTTATGAATAATGTAAGTAAAGCAAAGGGAAGACTTACATTTGAGAGAAATATGGATGAAAGAAAGGGCGTTAAGCTTGCAACGCTGCAGAAGATGAGTGAAACGATAGTTGAAAGCCTGAAGAATAAGCTTATGGATGAAAAGTACGCAAATCAGCTGTTAGAAACACTTGAAAATGAAAAGGTAAATCTTAAGACGGATAATAAGAAAAGTTATAAGAGTGTATTCAGAATGGTTAAGCGTAATCCAGGAGCAGTATCAAGAAGCTATTCGGCTGAACTGGATGAGATTAAGAAGCTCATAAAATAGTTAAGTGAGGAATTAAGTATTCAGATGGAAAAGATAGTTATATACAATGTTAAGCATGTTAAGGATATAATAAAATGTGCGGCTAACATGAGAATTAAAAGTATAGTACTTAGTGATGATATGTTATCGGATACGCTTGGTGATATCTTTGTAAGTGCCAGCGATTACAAAGCAGGTGATGAGCTTCCTGAAAAGTCGGAAGCTAAGCCTGGCATTGTTATATTCTGTGATGTTACTGATAAACATATGGACAAGCTTCTTTTTGAGATGAGGACAGGCAACAGTGAAGTGGATTATAAGGCTGTGAAGACAAAGACTAACAGTCAGTGGACGATAACAAGAATACTTGCACAGATGGAAAAAGAAAGTATGGAGTATCGTATAAAAAACAAAAAGTGATAAATGAAATGTAACAAATGAAAATATAATGAACAATTAAGAACAAAAGATAATAGTAAATAAAACAAATAGTAATTAAAGAAAAAAAGGCAGACAGGAAAGGAGAGAAATTATGAACAATATTATATATGTAACAACAGAAAGTTTTGAACAGGAGGTCCTTAAGTCTGACAAGCCAGTGCTTGTTGACTTCTTTGCAGAATGGTGCGGACCATGTAAGATGTTAGGTCCGGTGCTTGAGGAGGTGGCAACAGAACAGGATGCTGTAAAGATATGTAAGATAGATGTAGATAAACAGATGAGTCTTGCATTAAAATATAATGTGGCATCAATACCTACAATGCTGCTGTTTAAGAATGGCCAGGTATCAGCAACCAATATTGGCTATATAGGTAAAAAACAGATTATGGAGTTTATAGCCCAATAAAACAGTTGCTTTAAAATACTATCTGAAATACTAGGGGTATTGTTTCTAAATTAATACACATTTATTGTACAAAACTAAAAACAACAAAAAAATGTATTGAAATATATTGATTTGGGTGTTAACATAATCGTGCGAGTGATAGTTAAGAAATTAACAGATTCGCTTATATTTTTACAGAAGTTTGTATACAATGTACAACTTATTATGTAATTTAACAGTCAATTTTTTAAGGAGGAACCAATAAAATGGTAAATTTTGATCAGTGGAATGGTTTCAAAGGCAGACTT
>ULZT01033208.1_pt1 | contig 22569 bp, 10 predicted proteins | sample 1963371 | NCBI WGS metagenome assembly ULZT01 (sample SAMEA4835897, study PRJEB28245) | human gut metagenome | biome: gut microbiome; material: fecal sample | place: Denmark | collected 2008
TAGCTCTCTTTATTCTGTCCTTCTACCTCGGAAGAGGTGTCTGCGCTCTTGCAAAAAACACCGGCAAAAACACTAATTCAACTGTTATTGTAATAGACCCGGGCCATGGTGGAAGTGATCCCGGTAAGATTTCCACCTCCGGCGTCATGGAAAAGGATGTCAACCTCAGTATTGCAATGGCTCTTAAACAGCTGTTTGAAAACAGAGGCTTTACTGTTGTCATGACCAGAACCACCGACTGCGACCTCGCCCCGGATAATTCCAAGCATCCAAAGACAGATGATCTGACAAAGAGAACTGCCCTGATGTCTAAAAGCAATGTGGCAGTCAGCATCAGTATCCATCAAAACAGCTTTGAGGACAATTCAAGCAGCGGTCCACAGGTATTCTATTATGAAGCCTCTGATGCAGGAAAAGAGCTCGCATCCTCTGTTCTTGGAGCTTTAAACACTTCTCTTTGTGTCGCAAAGCCACGAAGCATTAAGCCCAATAAAGAATACTTTATACTTAAAAAATCCACATCCCCGACCGTAATCGTAGAATGTGGATTCTTGAGTAATCCTGCTGAGACACTTCTTCTTACTGACAAAAACTATCAGGATGACCTGGCACATGCAATATATATCGGTGTTACAGACTATCTTGCGCAATCACCCTCTGGACATTTACAATAAACTGCTCTGCGATGTGATATAGTCTGGTTGTCTGGACACTTTCACCGCCATCAAGCTGCTTTTTTGTCTCATTATCTGACTCAGTATTCGATTTCATATCTGACATCTTAGACTCTTTTGCAGATATATCATGCTCCAGTGCCACATCTATGCGCACACGCTGTTCACCATCACTTATTCCTGCCTCAAACATAGTGATATTGTCTTCAAACAGCTTTTTAGTCTGCTCATCGTCTGTGACTATCATAGCAGATACTGAGTTTTCCTTTGCCTCAAAATATGCAGCTACCCTGCCGCATTTTTTATCCTCAAGGAATATGTCAACCATGCCCTTTTTATCCTCGCCTCTTACTATACTAAGCTTCATACCTGTGACCCCGTCTGCAGTCTCTATTGGTACAATATAGTTTTCCTGTCTCGACATATTTGAAGCTATCCTTAGCTGACTGCACAATAGCTTCATCTGTCTGAGGTCTATTGAACCGGTGTGCCTATCCTCTATAATCATCGAATCCATAACATGCTCTGCTGTATCAGCCAGCGTTTCCTGCGCCTGCGCAAGCTCCTTTGGATTTTTGACCGACTCAGAAAACCGTCTGAGAGTCTCATCCAAAAGAGCCCTTGCCGTAGCACTGTCTCCACGCTCCCAGAGATTTCTTACTGCCTCTGACGGATTTTTCATTAGCCGTGACGCAGCCATGAGGTTTACCGCGGTTGTTTTTACATCATATTTCTCTAGAAAAGCATATACGTTCTCAGGCACCGAAACTGCCTGATTGAACTGTCTTAGCTGTTCTGTGGCATATTGCTCTGACAGTGCGTTATCCTCGTCTGCCTCATATACAGCCTGCCTTAACTGCTCCGGAGTCATATCAAGCCAGCTGTCATACTGCACAAACTCCATTTTCTCAGGTGAAAGTGTATCAAGCACATCCCTTAGGCAGTTTGTATGATATGCGCTTTCTATCTGTGAGTCAATTTTAATGCCACTGCTTACACTGTCCACTCCGGCAAAGGTATCGTCCACCTTATAGTCCATGGCACTCTTTCCTCGTACCCGGACCGCTGTAAGCAGATTTTTCATTGTAATATCTGCTCCCTGATTAACAAGTGAGCCTATCACAGCACCATCTGACTGCTCCACCTGTGAAATAAGCCTGTATATGCCTATATATGAGTCTCTTTCCTCCTCTGAGATTTCATTTTTCTTTTCAAGCTTCCAGAGAAACTCGCTGAATTTCTCATCCTTTTCGTCAGGATTTTCTGATTTTATCCGTCTGGCAGTGTCACTTATGTCACTCATGCTCATATCAAGCGGTGATATGCCTCTTTTTATCATCTCAATCGTCACCGCCGGTGTCATATCGCTGAATGCTCTCTGCACCTGCTCATCTACAGACTTTATCTGCTTTATATTGTCCTCTGTGATGTCGGTACTATTGTACGCAAGTATCCGCACAGCCCTGCGATTGCTTTCAGATGTATCTATCTGAAGCTCTTTAAGTATATCATCCACATTCTGAAATGCTTTTGATATACTGTCTCCCATATCTGCCCGCGGTGATGTCATAAGAGTCTCATATCCTGAGGCTGCTGCTTCTAATGACTGCTTCATTGCTTTGCCTGCTGTATACAGCTCATACACAGTGTCATCAGCGGATTCCAGGGTCAGTACATACGCCGGCTGCTGCTTCATCTGATTGAAAATATCACAGACATTATTGTACATACGTACCCTATCATCAGATGCCTCTACACTGCTCTCACCAAACAGCGCTCCGTAGTATTTATTTTCCTGCTGCTTAAGCAGCTCCACTACACGTTCAATAGGCTCTGTGTCTATTGAAACTCCTTTTTTTATGAGTGAAAGGTTGGCTTCTGCTGTCATGGAAAGTCTCGCTTCCTCAAGCTTTCTTTGAGCTGTCACAAGCCTTGCTTCCCGGCTGTCTGTAATCTGATTATCCGCAGCTTTATTCGCTGAGGCTTGCGATGCTGCACTATCCTTGCCTCTTGCAGCTATAAGCTTTGACAGATTCTCTATCGTGACAGGTATGTTATCTGACTCTAATGTGACAATGTCATCTGCGGTCGCCTCACCTAATACATCACAGGCTTTCTTTGCCATGTCAAATGTCAGACCATCTTGTGACATAGTGGCATCTGTAGCCTTTTTTCCCATTGCCAGTGCTTCTGTCACTGCCCTTGCATAAAAATCACTGCTCACATTTTCTTCTGCTGCGTTGATGCAGTCTACCTGATTCGCAAGCAGCACATTATCAGGTGTAACGGCTATATCTTCATCTATCAGCCATCTGCACTGATTCAGATTCTCATCACTACTGTCTATATGAGCTTCCTCTAATATCTGTTTAAGCTGTGGCTTAAGCTCCTCAAACAGCTCATCTGATATCTCCGTCATTTTGGTTTTCTGCCTGTAATCTTGTACCTGACTGCTGCTGTACGTAGCCTTGTATACATTGGAAACCGTCGGATTCATGTTATTTCTGACCAGATATGCCTTTGTCTCATTGGATATATTTGTAAGGCTCTTTGCCCGGTCTATGGCATCTGTACCTGCCTTTATATTATCATCTGTAGCAGGAATATCATATGCTTTCATCTGATTGACAAGCATGGCCGCTTCAGTCTGGCTTCCCGTGATGTCTGTAAGCTGCTCCATGCTCAGATCATCTCCATATATGGATATATCTACACCTGCCTTTGCCAGCACTGCTTTTATCTTATCGGTCTCAGTGACAATGACATCGTAGCCGTCATCCTTTGCAGCTTTGTAATCATCACTCGTGGTGGTGCTTGCAGTGACAATCATATCATTTCGCCTGTTTTCTGAGGTCTGATTCATGTCATTTAGCAGATTTTCTGCCATATCTGTGCCATCGTTGTTCCCGGCTTCGTTTTTAGCCTGTGGTCTTGCATATATCGTATCCGACATATCAACAGAGTTTGACGAACCGACAACAGCCGCCTTTTTTGACATATTGTCACTGCTGTCTGTCTTTATGTAGTCTGACACACGCATACCCGCTGTCATGTCATTTATGGTTTTTGTGTCCGTATTTTTCGTATCTGTGCTTTTATTAATCAAATTCTCTATCTGCATATTTCCTGCTCCGTGCCCTGCATATATACCATCTCTGCAGCCTTTATTTGTGGATATTCATACCTCGTATTTTTTATCCAACTGTTCAGAGCCACCTTGAGAACAAGAAAATCTGCTGCTTACATGCAAGCATGACGCATCAGTTTTTTTGTTCTCAGTGGTTCTGAATAGTTATCTTTTTACTATATATCGACATATAATACGCAAAAATAAAGACCGCGCCTTAAATTGGCGCGGTCCTTTACCCTGCTGTTTACCGGTATATTAGTATTTAAATACAGCAACTCCGTAAGGCGCAAGTGGATAAGCAAATGAAAATGGTCTGCCGTCACACTCTGATTTGACTGCCTTATAGTCCAGCTTCTTATATGACTGTTTTGCTGCCTTGCCTCTGCCCTTTGCAGCCTTCTTTACAGGCGCTTGTACCGTTTTGCCGGTAAACTTAGGATCCTCACTATCTAAAACGAGCTGATATGTCTTGTGCTTTGGCACTCCGACTCTGTAATCAGGTCTCTCTACCGGTGTGAAATTGATGACAAAGAGCATATTATTCTTGCCATCCTTACTCTTTCTGATAAAGCTGAAGATGCTTCTGTCTGCATCGTTTGCATTTATCCATTCAAAGCCTTCCCAGCTTGAATCCAGCTCATACAGACAGCGGTTTCTCCTATAGAGGTGAAGCAGCTCCTTTACCCAGTTCTGGATCTTTTTATGCTCCGGATTCTCAAGCAGATACCAGTCGAGTTCTCTTTCCTCACTCCACTCCTGCTTCTGTGCAAACTCCTGTCCCATGAAAAGAAGCTTCTTTCCACAGTGTCCCATCATAAATGCATATCCTGCCATGAGGTTCTTGAATTTATCCCCTTCTAAGCCCGGCATTTTGTTGAGCATAGAACACTTCAGATGTACCACCTCATCATGTGACAGTACCAGAATATATTTCTCACTCTCATTATAGCTCATCGCAAATGTCATCTTGTTGTGGTTATTTTTACGGAAATATGGATCCAGCTTCATATAATCAAGGAAGTCATGCATCCATCCCATGTTCCATTTGTAGCTGAAGTTCAGTCCGTCTTCCTCTACCTTGCCTGTTACCTTTGGCCATGCGGTAGACTCTTCGGCTATCATTACAGTTCCGTGATTTCTTCCAAGTATGAGTGTATTGATATGCTTGAAAAACTCTACTGCCTCGAGGTTCTTATTTCCTCCAAACTTGTTTGGCACCCACTGTCCGTCGTTCTTTCCATAGTCAAGATAAAGCATTGACGCAACTGCATCCACACGGAGTCCGTCTACGTGGTAATTTTCTATCCACATAAGTGCACTTCCGATAAGGAAGTTCTTTACTTCATTCTTACCGTAGTCAAATATCTTTGTGCCCCAGTCGGGATGCTCTCCCTTTCTTGGGTCTGCATACTCATATGTGGCTGTTCCATCGAAATTGGCAAGTCCATGCGCATCCTTTGGGAAATGTGCAGGTACCCAGTCGAGGATTACTCCGATATTATTTTTATGGCACTGATCAACAAAGTATGCAAAATCCTCAGGCTCTCCATACCTCGATGTAGGTGCATAGTAGCCTGTCACCTGATATCCCCATGAGCCATCAAACGGATACTCTGAAATACCCATAAGCTCAATATGTGTATATCCCATAGTTTTCACATAGGATATGAGTGATTTTGCAAGCTCCCTGTATGTATAAAAGCCCTCATCATCCCTGCCCGGATGTCTCATCCATGAGCCCGGATGACACTCATATATAGCCATAGGTGAAGAATATACATCAGCATCTGACTTTGCTGCTCTCTTATCCATCCACTCTTTGTCAGTCCATGTGAAGTGCTCGATATCTGTGATGATTGACGCTGTTCCCGGACGAAGCTCTGCGTAGTTTGCGTATGGATCCGCCTTGTACAGCTTATCACCCTGTTCAGTGACTATAATAAACTTATACATCTGACCCTTTTGCGCTCCCGGTACAAAAAGCTCATACACTCCCATGGTTTCCGGCTCTACACGCTTCATCTCATGACTGGTCTCATTCCAGTCGTTAAACTCACCAAACACGTATACTTCCCTCGCATGTGGCGCCCAGACGTCAAAGCACACTCCTTTTTTTCCTTTACGCTCAGCTAAGTGAGCACCCATCTTCTTGTAGATATCATAGTGTGTTGCCTGACCAAACAGGTAACAATCCATTGCTGTAAAATTACACATATATATACCCCCCATAAGTATTTATTTTTCCCTGAAATGATCCTCTTTGAGTACAATTCGGTCATCATCTGTATATCGCCTGGCTGTCAGAATACTTATAGCCTTCTTAAGTCCGCTGTGAGCCTCCCTGTCTATGGCCTCGTCAATTATATCCTTGACCTCTGTCAGAGTGGTAGCCTGGTCTATCCTCTCAATATTGCTGATTCTGTTATGCAATGCCAGAATAGCCATCTCATCTATCTTGTACCCAAGCTCTGCAGAGTACGATTTGGCAAACAATACGAGTTCATCATTTGTAAAAATAGGAACCGATATCTTTTCCGTGAACTTGGATGCAAAGCCCTCATCCATTGAGAGAGCCTTCTTTATACCCTTTGATGTATCCTCAAGTATATAGAGTGTTCCTGTAATATCATGCTCCATCAAAAATGATAGCTGGGCAGCTATGCTGCGGTCGATATCACCGGCTCTTTCTATGATGAGACAGCCTCCTGTTATCTTTCTGACTACCTGCTGCACATCCTTTTTATTGAGTGCGGCAGCATCAATCTTGCCCATCTTTCCTGTAAGCTGTTCACCATCTTTTTGTAATACCTTTATAAAGCTTGTAGCAAGCATTGTCTTTCCGCAACCCTGCTCTCCCTGTATAATGAGGTTGCCTGTGGATGCGTTTTCTTTCCTGTTGAAATGATCAAGCACTGCATTATATGCCTTGCAGATCTGATCCTCCATACCCTTTACCGGTATGAAATATGAAAATATAGCTTTCTGTTCGCTTGTAAGCTCTTTTATATGTTTTGTTTCTTTCAATTTCGAGTCATCTTCTTCGCTGTCTAAATCCTCCGGCAATGAAATATCCGGCATTTTTCTTGTCTTAGCCATATCCAGCTTCTTCTCCAGTCCCGGATTTTTTGCTGTCATCTTGGCTATTTCCTGCTCGATAAATGATGTCACATGATCAAAATCTCTCTTCTCAGAAACGTTTTCTTTCTCCTGTGAAGTCTCATCATCTGATGTATCATCATCGACATTTAACATATCATCTGTTATTTCAGGCATCATGGTAGTCGGCTGCATGAGTATCTCGTCTTTCTCAGACTCCTCTGCCATAATTATATCCTCCGGCTCTCCAACCGGTTCCCTGGCTTCATCTGCAGCCTCTTCAGGTACTTCCCGTGACTCCTGCACTTCTTCTATAGCTTCTTCTATAGCCTCTTCCGGTGCTTCCTGCGGCTCCTGTACTTCATCCACAGTCTCATCTGCATAAAGCTCCTGCATATCCGGTTTCTGCTCTTCTTCAGGCTCCTTCACGGCAGCTTTCTGCTCTATAATATCAACCGGCACCTTCAAATACTCCTCCTCAAGAAGTTCCTTCGGAGTGACACCTGCATCCAGCTTTGGAATGACATCATTTAGTCTCTCCATGATGTCTCCTGCCTCCTGAAGAGCTCTTGCCTTAGCTGACTCAAGCTTCTGCTGCTCAGCCTCTTTAAGTGCAATTTCAGCCGCATGTCTGGTCTTTTCCCATTCTTCAAGCACATCCTGTATAGACATCTGTCCTGTAATCTGATGCTCAAGCTGAGTCTTCTCACTCATGACCATAGACATCTGTCCGTCAGCGTCTTCACCCAAAAGCTCCTTGAAATTCAACTTAAGTGAACCATCTATCTCTTCATCTGTAGCGATATGCTCTGTCTCTTCCGGCTGCTGTGCATACTCTTCCTGCTCCTTTTCGAGCTTGAGATAAGGAATATCCTCAACTATCTTTTTGATGGTATCCATCGTATCAGCAACTTCATTCTTGCCCTTGGCCTCCATGATCTGCTGCATACCCTTGGCAATCTCCTGCTGTAAATTTACAGTATTGAACTTCTCCTGATTTACAGTAATCTGCGGAATAGTTACGTCATCATGCACTATCTCTCCGCCCTTTACCATCTCCATGGCACCTATCTCAGTGACCTCAGCCTCATCCTTTATCTTAGCCGGCTTTTCCTTCTCTGCCTTGAATCGTCTGTACTTTTCCTCCTGAGCCTTGGTAAGTGGCTGATAAAGCATCTTAAGCTCCAGCGCACGCTCCACATATGGTCCGTCTCCGAACCACAGAATGAGCTCATCGCAGGCATCTATACACTTATCGGCTTTTCCGGCCTTGTGGTATAGATATGCAAGCTCGTATGCCCACTCCTCAGTGTATTCTTCATCCTTGTACTCTTCAAGAATAGTGATAAGCTCATCAAATGAAGCTCCCTGCCCTTTTTTGATGGCATATCTTAATACATACTTCATATCATCATGAGGCGCTATCTCAACAAACTCATCATAATACTCTGTAGCAGCATCATAATCACCCATCTTGATGGCGACCTCAGCCAGTCTGTATATAATCATCCTGCCGATTGGTGAACGGTCATAGGCCATTAAAAGTATGTCCCTTGCATCCTGGTATCTTTCGGCCTTCTCGTAGATTTCGCCGATTTTAACGAGTGTATTTACATTTTTAATTTTGTTCCAATTTATGCTATCCGCAATCTCTGCTGCGCTCATATAGCCCTCCTCGGCGCTTAGGGCTTTTATCTGATCCAGCTTGAGATTGTATTCGTATTTATCCACTTATTTCACCTACTCGTATTTAAGCTTATTATTTTTGGTATCTACGCCTGTTGTCTTTGTATAATCCCTTGTGTCCTCAGGAAGCTTCTTTTTCCTGAGAGCATAATTAACAACTCTTTTCACAATATAGTATATCACAGCAAAGGTTGGAACACCAAGTAACATTCCAAGAAAACCAAACATTCCTCCGCCGATTAGTATGGCAAACATAACCCAGAAGGTCGAAAGACCGGTAGATGAGCCAAGTATCTTAGGCCCTATTATATTGCCATCCACCTGCTGCAGCACGACAATAAATATCAGAAGATAAAGCGCATGCCACGGACTCTGAATTACTACTATGAGTAACGATGGAATTGCACCGATAAACGGTCCGAATACCGGAATCACATTTGTGACGCCGATAATCACTGCAACGAGCACCGATGATGGAATCCTTAAAATCAGACATCCGAAATATGCAATCACACCTATAATCAGTGAATCTATAATCTTACCGCTTATGAAGCCTCCAAAAATCTCATTTGTCTTTCTGATCGTCTCAATGATGATATTGCCTGTCTTTGGCTTGCAGACAGCATATATTATCTTTTTGCTCTGTCCTGCGAGAGTCTCCTGAATACTCATCACATAGACCATCACGATTATTCCGATAATAAAATTAAATAAGCCTCTGACTACCGAAATCACACCGGTTGTAATCTGTGCAACATACTTCTGTGCCTCAGGAATCAGTTTTTCTGTGGCATAATCCTCAATGTAGTCGGTTGCATTCTGTAAACCTGTGCTCGCGAGCTCAGCAATTTTGCTGTCCCCGAAATTGCCGTTCTTTATCATGTTAATGAATGCCGCAACATCATTTGGCAGTGTCTTCATAAGTCCCGATATACTTGCTATGACAGAAGGCACAATAGCCGCAATGAGGAGCGAAATAATTGCTACAAGAATAATAACCGAGCCTGTGATTGCAAGAGCTCTTGAAACCTTTCGCAGCTTGCTTTCGCTTTTCATCTTTTTGGAAAGAAGCTTTTTAAAGCATCTTTCCAGCCACAGCATGACAGGATTCATCAGGTATGCAAGCACAAGTCCCATTATAATAGGCATTGCTGCCGCAAGCAGCTTGCTCCATATGCCTGCAAAGCCCTCAAATCTGTACAGTGCAAAGAAAAACAGTATACTGACTGCAAACGTGACAAATACCATGACACCTATTCTGATCAGATGTGGCCATTCCTCACGCCCCGGGTGCGAATTCTGCTTCGCACCCTTATCTGCATTTATCTCAATGTTTGATTTTTTACCAGCTTTTCCGGTTTCTTCCATCGGATTAAACTCTCCTTATTTACGATTATAGTTGATGAGACATCCCTTTAATATTATCTCTCTTTCATCATCTGTGAGCTCACCCATCTTCAGTGTAAATGGCTTTAATTCACCATCCTTGACAACATATGCCTCAAACTCCGTCTTTGCATCCTCGATTTCCTTCTTGATTCCCGGAAGGAAGATATAGTCGAGGTTGTGGAACGGAAGCTCTCCCTCATCGATGATGAATGGAAGCATTCCCCAGTTGATAAGGTTTGAACGGTATCTCTTTGTGGCATACTCGTTTGCGATATTTGCCCAGCCTCCGAGTACCTTCTGGCAGCTGGCAGCCTGCTCTCTTGCTGAGCCGTCACCCGGCTTAACAGCAAAAATTGTGCTTCCGAAGCCCATATTCTCATGGCTTGCCTCAGGGAATTTTTTCTTTACTACTCCCATGATTTCAGCAACCTCAGGAACAGCCTTTCCTGCGCACTCACCACTCTCTATAGCCTTCTGGGCCTTCTGGATTTCCTTTGCTCTGCCTACATACTCAGGATCCTTTCTTGAAAGTGCGAACTCTGCAAGTCCAAGAGGGTTTGAACGATATGAAGATGTCTCTCCTGAAGGAATGAGCTCATCTGTTGTAGTAACAGGATCATGAATCTCTGAAACCACCTTAAGGAGCATATTCTCAGGAAGCGCGCTCATTGCCGGCCAGTCCTTGATGTTTGGTCCGAACTGGATTTCAACTGAAGGATCTGCCACTCCATGGCTGTCAAATACACGGTTCTCATATATAGTCTTGTCAAAGAAATATTTTGGCTTTGTAAAGTTGACATCAATATCCGCTGCTGATGTAAGGAAGCCCTTGTTTGCTGCTGTTGCAGCGATTGAACGTGCATCCATGAGTGCCACTGAGCTGATCTGTCCGTTCTGTACCTTAGAACCCTCTCTGTTAGGGAAGTTTCTTGTTGAATGACGGATAGAGAATGCGTTGTTGGCAGGTGTATCTCCTGCACCAAAGCAAGGTCCGCAGAAAGCAGTCTTTACGATTGCACCTGTCTCAAGAAGCTTTGCTACAGCTCCGTTTTTCACAAGCTCCATGTATATTGGAGTAGATGCCGGGTAAACACTCAGTGTAAACTCGTCTGCTCCGATTGAATGTCCGTTTAATATGTCAGCCGCATCGCAGATATTCTCAAATCCACCGCCTGCACAGCCTGCGATGATTCCCTGGTCTACATACAATTTTCCGTCTCTTACCTTACTCTTTAAATCAAGCTTCACCTTGCCGTCAAAGCTTACCTCAGCTCTCTTCTCACAGTCATCGAGAATATCCATGAGGTTTGCATTGAGCTCATCGATAGTGTAAGTATTGCTTGGGTGGAATGGCATAGCTATCATTGGGCGGATCTGGCTTAAATCAATCTCAATAAATCTGTCGTAGTAAGCCACCTCACCCGGATTAAGCTCCTTGTGGTCCTCAGCCCTACCGTGAATCTCAAAGAATTCCTTAACCTGGTCATCTGTTCTCCAGATAGAAGAAAGACATGTAGTCTCTGTTGTCATAACATCGACACCTATACGGAAGTCAACGCTCAGATTAGACACACCCGGTCCTACAAACTCCATAACTTTGTTCTTTACGAAGCCGTTTCCGAATACCTCTCCGATAATTGCAAGTGCGACATCCTGTGGTCCAACGCCCTTGATTGGCTCTCCTGTCAGGTAAATGCCTACTACCTCAGGCATATCAATATCATATGTCTGTTCAAGAAGCTGCTTAACAAGCTCAGGTCCACCCTCGCCGACTGCCATAGTACCAAGTGCACCATAACGTGTATGTGAATCAGAACCAAGTATCATTTTTCCGCCGCCGGCAAGCATCTCTCGTGCAAACTGATGGATAACTGCCTGATGAGGTGGTACATAGATTCCGCCGTACTTCTTTGCACATGTGAGACCAAACATGTGGTCATCCTCATTGATTGTTCCACCAACTGCACAAAGGCTGTTGTGACAGTTTGTAAGTACATACGGGATAGGGAATTTCTCAAGTCCTGAAGCTCGTGCTGTCTGGATGATACCTACAAATGTGATATCATGCGATGTAAGCTTATCAAACTTAATCTGAAGCTTGTCCATATTGCCGGATGTATTGTGCTCCTTTAAAATACCGTAAGCAATTGTCTCCTGCTTAGCTGTCTGTTTATCGATGTCCATGCCGGTCTTGCTTTTGACAGCTGCCTGAGCCTCTGGTCCATCAATTATTACTTCCTTACCGTTTAAAAGGTAAGCACCATTTTCATATAATTTCACTTATTCTACCTCCGTATGTGTATTTCAAAATTCTTTTATTTACTATTATATAATATTATAGGTAATTGTGGCAATAAATAAATCACCATCTACCTTAATTTCGAATTTTCCTCCCATCAAATGGGTCAGATTCTTTGCAATCGAAAGTCCAAGTCCACTTCCTTCAGTGGTTCTCGACCTCTCTCCCCTCACAAAACGCTCTGTCAGGTCTACATTTCCGTTGCTTACTATGTCAAGCTCGTTCTTAGACACATTCTTTATTGTAAAAACTGCCTTTGTATCTGCCTTTTCAAGCTCTACATACACTCTGGTATTTTCCAGTGCATACTTTGCGGCATTAGTATACAGATTTTCAATAGAGCGGTAAAGCTGACGCCCATCCGCATAGATAAATATCTGTTCTGATGGAATTTTTGTAACTATTGTGAGATTTCTCGACTCAAAGCGCTCATTGAATTCACCTCCGGTCTGGTATAAAAGCTCAACCAGATCAAGCTTTTGCATATTGAGCTTCACATTTCCCGAGGTAATCTTTGATGTCTCTACCAAATCCTCTGTAAGCTGCTTTAAACGCTGTGACTTTTCCTCCAGCACATGTATATAGTATTTGGCATTTTCATTTTCCAGATTTTCCCTCTTAAGCAGGTCAACATAGTTGACTATTGAAGTCAGAGGTGTCTTTATATCGTGTGATACGTTTGTTATTAAGTCTGCCTTTAGTTTTTCATTTTTAAGGCTCTCATTTACCGAGCTCATAAGACCCTGGCGTATATGGTTGACAGCCTCCGCCACCTTTTTCTGCTGCCCATGAAACTCATTGACATTAAGTGTAGTGTCAAGCGCTCCTTCCGAGATAGCTTCAAGAGCCTCCTGTATGCGCATTATCTCTTTGGTTTTTTGTGTATGGATATCCTTTTTCTCAATAACTCTTTTCAAAAGCTCATAGCCCTTGTACATCAGGCTGTGTGTGCAAAGTATATTGCCTTTTATCTTCCTTACAATGCTCTGGTATAAAATAATAAAAGCCATATCAAACAAAAAAGTAAATGTGCCGGCCGTCATAATGAGTGATGCATAGTCAAAATGCTGGTTTTTTACGCCTGAAATCACTTTTCCCATAAATACCATGAGCAGTGTAAATATCACTAGCATCACATCAGAGTATACCTTGTCAATCGGTAAATAGTATATTGTGTAATCATCCTCTGATTTTCTGCCTGCCACGTTTGCCATATATGCCAGGCTCACAAAGCTGCCTACCAGGCCCGCCAGCGATATTAGTGTATATATATCAATATTTTCATGCGCATCGTGCCTGAATGCATAGCCTGTGGCAAACACTCCTGTTACCATAAGTATCATGCATAGCTGATGTAAGACTATGACCGCTGCTTTTTTTCCTATCGTATACTGCTTCATTTGTTGTCCTCTATCTTATAGCCTACTCCCCAGACCACCTTCAGATAGCGTGGCTCCTTAGGATTTATCTCTATTTTTTCCCTGATATGTCTGATGTGCACAGCAACTGTATTGTCGGCGCCTATCGCCTCCTCGTTCCATATGCTCTCATATATTTCGTTTATTGAGTAGACCTTTCCCTTATTTTTAAGGAGTAAAAGCAGTATATTGTATTCAATCGGTGTGAGCTTTACCTCCTCACCATCCACAGTCACCTTTTTTAAATCATCATTTACCAAAAGACCTCCGGCTTCATAAACCTTGTCTCCGGCTGCATCATTGCTTGACAGAGTGGTATATCTGCGAAGCTGTGACTTTACCCTTGCCACAAGCTCAAGCGGATTAAAAGGCTTTGTGACATAATCATCAGCTCCCACATTGAGGCCTAAAATCTTGTCAGCATCCTCTGTCTTTGCCGATAGAATGATTATCGGCACCCTGCTTTCCTTTCGTATCTGCAAAGTGGCTCTTATTCCGTCGAGCTTTGGCATCATGACATCTATTATCATGAGGTCTATTTTTTTATTCTTCATAATTTCAACCGCCTGTATGCCGTCGTAAGCCTTCTCCACGTCGTAGCCCTCCTGCATCAGGTAAATCTCAATTGCCTCAACTATTTCCTTGTCGTCATCACAAACTAATATTGTCATATTATCCTCCTTCTATGAATTTTGAACAGAAACCTTCTCCTGCCGTTAGTCAGCTATATTTTATCAGATTATCCACTTTGTTTTTCTTAAAATCTGCTTAATATTACCCACTTTTAAATATAAGCCAAAAAGCAGCCGTTCTGTTTTGAACTGCTGCTTTATATTACATAGGTGTGTTTCATTTCCCTTTATTTCCGGTGATGCTCTGCCACATTCTGTGGATACCGTCTGTGAGCTCCTTCCCTTCCTTTGTGTTGATAACAGGTGGATTGCCGGCTTTTCTGCTTATTGCCTTATAATCCTCATCAACAGACGATTTTGAGCCGGCAGCCTTGGCTTCATCCTTATCATTGCTATGATTTAATCCGGCATCAGGTGTATCGTCTGCAAGCTTCACTTCACCCACTACACCATCTCCCAGGTCCTCGCCCTCAGCAAGTCCCAGTTTTCTGATATAATCCATATTTACCTTGATTTCAGTCTGTCTGTTTGCATAGATGGACTTCTCTTCATTGTCAATAGTACGCTCCTCTACAGGTTTACCTGCATTTTTCTGACGTTCTATCTCCTTATTTCTGTCATCGATAATCTTAAGATACTTCTCCGTATCGGACAAATCCTGAAGCTGCCCCTTGAGCTCATACTGGTTAGTTTTAACTATCTTCTCCTGCTCTGCAATCTTATCCTTCATATTCTTGCACAGCTTTTCAAGTGACTCGTTGGTATCATTGATGATATCACGCACTCTTGAAAGCGCCTCATCCGTATAGATAACCGATGCTGCATACACATCCTCAGCCTTTCTGCTTGCATCCCAGACTATCTGATCCCCCTTCTTTCTGAACTCTCTCTCTGCGTGATTGCGACTCTGTTCAGTAAGCTCATACTCATCCTGTATTGCATATATACACTTATTCAGCTCAGCAAGTAAATCTATCATTTGCTGCTTGTTTATGATCACCCTGCTCGGCTCCGGCTTATACGGCTCCGCCTTTGAGAGCATGATATGAATTTCTCTTAGTACCTTTTCTGTTTTATCGTTCGCATTCATTTTCTATTTCCTCGGATTTAAATTAACATTATAACTATTCAGGGTGGTTCTGAATACTCACCACTTACCCATATTTTATATGAAAATCCGCTTCTCGTAAATAGCCAAATGAATAATAATAGCTACTGATTACAGCCCTTTATAATTAAATCAATCCCGCTGCCGCATTTCTCAGCTCATCTGCCGCATGCTTTATCTCGGCAGCCTGCTCTTCGCTCACATTTCCGGGCTTTGTCCTTGAAATAAGCTTCTTCACATACGAAAGCGATGATTTCACACTTTTTTTCTGTGCGCTGTCCATAGCCTTTCTTTTTTCCTTGTCAGCCATGACATTTTCCACCTGGCGCACAAGCGTATCAGCCTCACTTCTTGCATCAATATAAGCCTTTCTCTGTCCGTCTGTTGCCTCATACTCCTGCGCCTCACGGATAGCCTGCTCAATCTCAGAATCAGACAAATTTGAGCTTGCGGTAATCGTAATCTCCTGATGCTTTCCTGTGCCCAGGTCCTTTGCAGAAACCTGCACAATGCCGTTTGCATCTATATCAAACGTCACCTCTATCTGCGGCACACCTGCCGGAGCCGGCTTGATGCCCTTTAGCCTGAAGTTTCCAATCAGCTTATTGTCCCTTGCAAACTGCCTCTCACCCTGCAGTACCTTTATATCCACAGAGGTCTGGAAGCTTCCTGCAGTTGTAAAAATCTGGCTGTATCTCGTAGGAATAGTCGTATTTCTGTCAATAATTTTGGTTGAGACACCACCAACTGTCTCAATTCCTAGTGAAAGCGGTGTGACATCCATCAGTATAATCTCTGCCGCACTGCTGCCTGCGACAATTGCTCCACCGAGCTTGCCACCCTGTACTGCTGCACCGAGTGCCACGCACTCGTCAGGATTTAGGTTGTGTGAAGGCTCTTTTCCTGTAATTCTTCTGACCTCCTCAACAACAGCCGGCACACGTGTCGAGCCTCCTACCAACAGCACCATTCCAAGCTCTGCTGCGGAAATACCCGCATCTGAAAGTGCCTGATTGACAGGAATAGCAGTTCTCTCCACCAGATCCTTTGTTATCTCATTAAACTCAGCTCTTGTAAGGTTCATCTCCATGTGAACCGGCTGTCCCTTTACAGTGGTGATAAATGGCAGGTTGATAGTGGTTGAGGATGAGGATGAAAGCACCTTTTTTGCCTTCTCAGCCTCCTCCCTGACACGCTGCATAGCCGTATTATCCTTTCTCAGATCCACATTCTGCTGTCTGTAAAACTCTGTGACAAGATAATTCGTGATTCTCTCATCAAAATCATCTCCACCCAGATGATTATCACCGGCTGTGGCAAGCACCTCTATCAGATTGTCCCCTATTTCGATAACAGACACATCGAAGGTTCCTCCTCCGAGGTCGTAGACAAGAATTTTCTGCTGCTGTCCGTGGTCCAGTCCGTATGCGAGTGCCGCAGAGGTTGGCTCATTTATGATTCGAAGCACATTAAGCCCAGCAATCCTTCCTGCATCCTTGGTTGCCTGCCTCTGCGCATCCGAAAAATATGCAGGAACTGTGATTACAGCGTCTGTCACTGCCTCACCAATATAGTCCTCTGCATCCTTTTTCAGCTTTCTGAGAATCATAGAAGAAATCTCAGGAGCTGAATACAGCTTTCCGTCCACCTTTGCCCTGAAATCGCTTCCCATCTGTCTCTTTATTGAGAAAAATGTCCTGTCCACATTGACTGCTGCCTGCCTCTTTGCAGCCTCACCAACCAGTCGCTCTCCATTTTTTGTAAAAGCCACTACAGACGGAGTTGTTCTCTGACCCTCGCTGTTAGTTATGACTACCGGCTGATTATTCTCCAATACTGCCACACAGCTGTTTGTTGTTCCTAAATCTATACCTATAACCTTGCCCATTTTATGCCTCACTGTTTTTTTTATTTAAGTCTCATAAATAATTGATTTTTTTGACTTACTATTTCATCCTAATACTACTTTAAGCTTGGAAAATTCACTCGTCAAGGCATGAGGCTGTTATTTCAGAGAATGTTTATACTTTTAATTTTTATATCACAACATAACAACAAAGGCACCGCCGAAGCAGTGCCTTTGTTGATTAGTTTATAGGTTGGATTAAATGATAATTGAGGATTGCTTATTCACTTACTTTCTTTTTGAGTAATCCGAGTAATCCACATGCAATGAAAGATCCGATTACTAATGCAACAAGATACATTAACGGATTTCCGATTGTAGGAACTACGAAGATTCCTCCGTGAGGTGCCATGAGTGTACATCCAAATGCCATTGAAAGTCCACCTGCCACTGCTGAACCGACTACACATGCCGGAAGGACATGAAGCGGATCAGATGCTGCGAATGGGATTGCACCCTCTGTGATAAATGATAATCCCATGATAAAGTTTGTAGGTCCTGCCTTTCTCTCATCTGCTGTGAACTTGTTCTTGAAGAAGATTGTTGCAAGAGCGATTGCGATTGGTGGAACCATACCGCCAATCATAACTGCTGCCATAATATTGTAGTTTCCGGCAGCGATTGAAGCTGTACCAAATACATAAGCGGCTTTGTTTACAGGGCCACCCATATCTACTGACATCATTCCTCCGAGAAGTACTCCGAGCACTACTGCGCTTGCACCGTTAAGTCCATTAAGACCATTGTTGATAGCTGTATTTAAAGCTCCGATTGGAGGCTCAACTACAAACTGCATTATAACGCCTACCAGGAATATACCAAGCAGCGGATAAAGCAGAACCGGCTTCATACCATCAAGACTCTCCGGAAGTTTAGAAAATACCTTCTTTAAGAGGAGCACAATATATCCTGCAACGAAACCTGCTACAAGTGCTCCAAGGAAGCCTGATGTACCGTTTGCTGCGATTGAACCGCCTACAAAACCAACTGCAAGACCCGGACGGTCAGCAATACTCATAGCGATAAAGCCTGCAAGAATTGGAAGCATAAATCCAAATGCTGTTCCACCGATTCCCTTAAACATTGCTGCGGCCTGTGTAATAGTACCGAAATTTGCTCTCTGGTCAGCCGGCAGTGAATTAAGGTCAACACTGAATCCATCGATAAGGAATGCGATTGCGATAAGAATACCACCACCAACTACGAATGGAAGCATATGTGAAACACCATTCATCAGGTGCTTGTAAATCTGATGTCCAACGCTCTCCTTTCCACCAACTGATGAATGTGAAGCCTCCTTTTTACCTGATGCCTTAAATACAGGAGCATCACCGGCAGCAATTCTCTTTATGAGCTCTTCTGCCTTATTGATTCCGTCAGAAACCTGACACTCAATAACCTTCTTTCCGTCAAAGCGGTCTGTAGGTACATTTGTATCACAGGCAACTATAACACCTGCAGCCTTTGCGATTTCATCATCTGTGAGCACATTTTTGGCTCCGCCTGAGCCTCTTGTCTCAACCTTTACCTGATATCCAAGCTCCTTGGCTTTTTTCTCGATAGCCTCAGCAGCCATATAAGTATGGGCAATTCCTGTAGGACAGGCTGTAACTGCAACGATAAATACATCGTCCTTCTTCACCTCAACAGGCTCTTTAGCCTTTGCCTCTTTGGCAGCCTCTTTCTCATCCTTTGCTTTTTCAGCGCTATCGATGATATTTAAAAACTCATCAACTGAACCGGCATTGATAAGAGAATTTGTAAACTGCTCGTCCATCAGCATAACAGAGAGCTTGCTAAGCACCTGAAGATGCACATTATCCTCTGTGTTTGGTGCAGCTATAAGGAAAATAATCTTTGCAGGTGTACCATCGAGTGATTCAAAGTCAACCCCATCCTTTACAACCATTGCCGCAAGACCTGCTTTAGTAACAGCATCAGACTTGCAATGAGGAATTGCTATACCCATTCCAATTCCTGTTGTGCCTTCCTCCTCTCTTGCAAAAACACCCTTGCGATACTTCTCCACATCGGCTATTTTGCCACTTTTTGCCATCAAATCAATACACTGATTCAATGCTTCGGTTTTTCCGGCAGGCGTACCATTCAAATTGATACTCTCAGCTGCCAATAAATCCCTGATTGTCATACATCATTCCTCCTAATAGAATGTATTAATTTAATTATTTATATCAACCTTTTTGATACCGTTTGTTTAATTGGAAGCACTGTCCCATTTATCAATAAGTGCTTCAACCTCAGGCTTTGTAGCAAGCTCCTCAGAAAATGCACTTGCACTTCCCGTACATACGCCATAAATAAATGCCTGCTTATAATCATTTGATTTGAGGTATCCGTAAACAAATCCGGCTACCATCGAATCTCCTGCTCCTACAGAATTTTTGAGCTTTCCTTTAGGTGCATTTGCCTTAAACTCCTGTCCATCCTCAGTCACAAGCACTGCTCCGTCGCCTGCCATTGAAACAAGCACGTTTCTTGCGCCCTGCTCCTGAAGCTTCTTTGCATACTTTATCACATCGTCCTTGTCTGTAATCTCAACCCCGAATATCTCACCGAGCTCATGATTGTTTGGCTTGATGAGGAACGGCTTATATGGAAGCATGTTTGTGAGCAGATTTCTTGTCGCATCAACCACGATATTTATTCCGCGACCCTCAAGATGCTTCATGATATCCATATACATTGATGAAGGCATCACATCAGGAATACTTCCTGCGAGAACAAGCACATCAGACTCCTTTAAGCAGTCAAGCTTCTCATAGAGTTTTTTAATATTGTCCTCAGTGATTGCAGGACCCTGACCATTAATCTCGGATTCCTCATTTGAGCGAAGCTTCACGTTGATACGTGAAATACCATCCTCCACCTCTATAAAATCAGTATCAACACCTTTTTTTGCTAGAAGTCTTTTAATTTCATTTCCTGTAAAACCCGCTGTAAAACCAAGTGAAGTATTGCTCATTCCAAGATTCTTAAGAACCATGGAAACATTGATGCCTTTACCACCTGCAAAAATCTTCTCTCCAGTCGTTCTATTGACTACTCCTGTCTTAAAATCTGTTACATCAACAATATAATCTAATGATGGATTAAAAGTAACTGTGTAAATCATGTTAGACCTCCTTAATATTTTTGTATTTCTTATAGTTGTCATTACTTAGTGCATTTGTAATAATTACAGCATCTTCAAAATCAGCAAACTTGATGCTTGATACCTGTGAAAACTTACTGTCATCCGCAAGAATGTATTTCTCCTTGCTATTCTCCATGGATTTCTTTTTAACCATGGCCTCCTTTATCTCCGGAGTCGTAAATCCATTCTTCACAGTAATTCCGTTGGTTCCCCAGAAGCCCTTCGTAAAATTATATTTATCGAGCGTCACAACGGCCTCATCTCCGACAATAGCCTCGGTAGTAGACTTGAACTCGCCACCCAGAATATATACTGTATATCCCCTATCGGAAATTCTCTTGGCATTAGTCAGAGAGTTTGTAACAAAAACCACATTCTTTGCAGTAATATAATCAATCATGACTGCTGTTGTAGTACCGGCATCTATATAAACAAAATCATTATCCACAATAAGTGATGCCGCATATCTGGCAATCTGTTCCTTTTCGTTGCGATTCTGCTTAAGCCTGTTGATAACCTTCTCATCCTGAGTATGGATATTCGTATTATTTACAATCGCACCACCATGTACCTTGGTGAGATAACCCTTCTTGTCCATTGCAACCAGATCACGTCTGATTGTTGACTCGGATGTATCAAGCTCATCCATAAGCTGCTGAACAGTCACACTTCCCATCGAATCTAATATATCGAGTATTTTTTTACATCTATCTTCCGCCAGCATCTAATCACCCCTGTTTTCAAATTGCTCAAAGACTATCATTTAATCTTTTATATTCAATTATTTTCCTTTTTTATTAAAATCAATAATCATCTAACTTGTAGTATTATTATATTTTCAAAATCAGTCATTGTCAATCATAATCAGTCATTTATATTCACAAATAATCACCATGAAAATTGTTAAAATTATATAAGGTCAAATTTCAAATTGTGTAATATATGCAAAAGTAATATTCTAATTTTGTGCAGAATATACTACATAAATCTTTATTACTTGCCTAATTGCTAATTTTAGTATCTTTTCTATTACTAGTTTATAATCTAAAATATAGTTCAAATTAACTAATTTTAATTTAGTCACTATCAAATTTGACTGTTTTTGACTGTTTTGAATCTAAATGCATTGTAATTCATAATTCATCATGCTAGAATATGTTCATTATGGTACATATTTTATGATTAAAGGGTCAAAAGGTATCATCAATGAGTTTATATTTTGTTATTTCACAACATTTTAAATAATTTATGTACCATCACAGCTACAATACTTTAAGTTAAAAAGGAGGATTTCACATGAAACAGCTTAATTGGGCAACACTCGGCTGCGGCGTAATAGCTAATGAGCTCGCGCATGCTCTCTCAAAGGAAGGACGCACTCTTTATTCAGTTGCCAACAGAACTCATGAAAAGGCCGTAGCTTTTGCACAAAAATATGGCATTTCAAAGGTATATGATAACATTGATGACGTCTTTTATGATCCTGATGTGGATATCATTTACATCTCCACTCCACACAATACTCACATCAATTATCTAAGAAAAGCCCTTTCTAATGGAAAGCATGTACTCTGTGAGAAATCTATTACTTTAAATATCGCAGAGCTCGATGAAGCCGTCTCACTGGCTAAAGAAAATAACGTTATTCTTGCTGAAGCCATGACTATATATCATATGCCTGTTTATAAAAAGCTAAACGAAATAATTGCAAGTGGACAACTCGGCAGGCTAAATTTAATTCAGGTCAATTTTGGAAGCTACAAGGATTACAATATGACAAACCGATTTTTCAGTCGTAAGCTTGCTGGAGGAGCATTGCTTGATATTGGAGTTTACTCACTTTCTCTTATCCGCTGGTTCTTCAAGGAAACACCAACACAAGTATCGTCACAGGTTAAATATGCACCAACCGGTGTTGATGAACAGGCAGGTATTCTGCTTATGAATGATGCAGTGGAAATGGCAACTGTCACATTATCTCTTCATTCAAAGCAGCCAAAACGCGCTACGCTCTCTTTTGACAAGGCATATGTGGAAATCTTTGAGTATCCAAGAGGAATGCAGGCAACTATTACAT
>ULZT01038926.1_pt1 | contig 22233 bp, 20 predicted proteins | sample 1963371 | NCBI WGS metagenome assembly ULZT01 (sample SAMEA4835897, study PRJEB28245) | human gut metagenome | biome: gut microbiome; material: fecal sample | place: Denmark | collected 2008
TTCACGGAAGCTCCATAGGAAAATAAACAGAGGTTTTTTTAATGGGACTAATAAATTGGGGGAGGAGCTGAAAAAGAAAAACCTCCGATCCTGAAGAACCGAAGGTTTACTGAGTTGCGGAGGCAAGACTCGAACTTACGACCTTTGGGTTATGAGCCCAACGAGCTACCACTGCTCCACTCCGCGATGTAGTTGTGATCATTTCTGATTTCGAGTGCAAAGGTACGACTTATTTTTGATAAAACAAATTTTCCGGCAGTTTTCTTCATTTTGGGAGGGTAAAAGCTATAGTTGGAATAACTGTCCGGAAATCAGCTCCGCTCTTTTAGAGAACGATTGGTTCATATCTCTATTATAAAGGTTTGTTTGGATAAAATGTAAGTATGTTTTTGGTAGTTATTATTTTTTTCGGTACTTTTGCGCACAGTTTTAATCAAAATGTGCAATACAAATGCCGATGACAGTTTCTAAGACACGTGAGATGTTGGTGGATGTGGCCAGACAATTGTTTGCCCGCATGGGGGTGGATAATACGACAATGAACGATATTGCACAGGCATCCAAAAAGGGAAGGCGGACGCTTTACACATACTTTAAAAGTAAAAACGAGATTTATCTGGCAGTAGTCGAGTCCGAGTTGGACCAACTGTACAAGATGCTGCAGGATGTAGCAGCGAAAGACTTGCCGGCGGACGAAAAGTTGATGACATTTCTTTATGCAAGATTGGATGCAATCAAGGCGCTGGTGTTCCGTAACGGGACATTGAAAGCTAATTTTTTTCGTGACATTTGGCGGGTGGAGAAGATCAGGAAAAACTTCGATATCCGTGAGACGGAATTGATACAGGGAATTCTGGAAGCTGGAGTGAAGGAAGGAATTTTCGCGATGCCCGATACCGAGATTACGGCGGTCGTTCTTCATCATGCCCTGAAGGGGTTGGAAGTTCCGTATATACGTGGAATCATGGGGGATAATATCAGCCAGCGGATTAAACGGAGAGATAATGTAATGAATTTGATATTCAATGGTATAAAGATAAAGTAACACAATACTGAGGAATGTTTATTAATGCAACAGGGTTTTATGTACCTGAAGAACGGGTAGATAACCAACATTTTTTAGAGTTAAACGGGCTAACCAGCGAGTGGATTGAACAGCGCACCGGGATTCGTTCCCGGTCTAAGGCAAAAGCCGAGGAAAATATTAATACGATGAGTATGGAGGCTGTTCGTAACGCCCTGCCTAAATTGCCGTATGATATTACGGATGTAGATTTGATTGTATCAGCCTCTTATTCTCCGTACGATACGGTAGCGACTGCGGCTCATCTTGCCCAGCATGAATTCCATATTGAAAATGCGAAAGCGCTCTATCTTTCTTCCGCCTGCTCCTCATTCCTGAATGCGTTGGAAGTTGTGGAAGGGTATTTTGCTATGGGAAAAGCAACAAAAGCGTTGATCCTTTCCGCCGACTAGAATTCGGCCTACTATAATGAGACGGATCCGAAAGCCGGCCACCTTTGGGGCGATGCGGCTGCGGCCTTCTTCATCTCGAAGGAACGCGTTTCGGAAAAGGATTCCGAGATCGTGGAAGTATACACACAAGGACTTGGTTATCTGGGCAAGGCTCCGGATGCGGTTCATCTTCGTCCGTGCGACGGGGGAATCATGATGCCGGAAGGACGCGACGTCTTTATCCAAGCTTGTACCTATATGCCGAAGAACGTGCTCTATCTCTTGGAAAAGAATGGCTATACGTTGGACAACCTGACATATTTCATCGGCCATCAAGCCAATATGCGTATCATGTCCAATATTGCCAAACAGCTCAATCTGCCGGAAGAGAAATTCCTGCATAATATTGAAGAATTGGGAAATACCGGTTCGGTAAGCTCAGCATTGGTATATGCCCAAAATGATCATAGTTTCAAGAAAGGCGACCTGGTTGCCATTACCGTGTTCGGCGGTGGCTATTCTACGGGGGCTTGCTTGATTAAGTGTTGAATTTAAAACGGAATTAATATGAAATTATTAGAAGGTAAAGTGGCAATCGTTACGGGGGCCGCACGTGGTATTGGTAAGGCGATCGCATTGAAATTCGCCGCAGAGGGTGCAAATATCGCATTCACGGATTTGGTGATCGACGAAAACGGTCTGGCCACCCAGAAGGAAATCGAAGCATTGGGTGTTAAAGCAAAAGGCTATGCTTCCAATGCGGCCAGTTTCGAAGAAACACACAATGTCGTTGCTGAAATCGTAAAAGATTTCGGTCGTGTGGATATCCTCGTAAACAATGCTGGTATCACGAAAGACGGTCTGATGATGCGTATGAGTGAAGGTCAGTGGGATGCCGTCATCGGTGTCAACCTGAAATCGGCTTTCAACTTTATCCACGCTTGTACTCCGGTGATGATGAAACAGCGTTCGGGCAGTATCATCAATATGGCTTCTGTCGTTGGTGTACATGGTAATGCAGGTCAGAGTAACTATTCGGCATCCAAAGCCGGTATGATCGGCCTGGCTAAGTCTATCGCGCAGGAACTGGGTTCACGCGGTATCCGTGCCAATGCAATCGCCCCGGGCTTCATTATTACTGATATGACAGCCGGTCTGCCGGAAGAAGTCAAGGCCGAATGGGCAAAGAAGATTCCTTTGCGCCGTGGCGGTACGCCTGAAGATGTGGCCAACATCGCTACATTCCTGGCTTCCGATATGTCTTCTTATGTATCAGGACAGGTGATCCAGGTTGATGGCGGTATGAATATGTAAAGAGATTTATGATTTATAATTTATGATTTATGTAGGTGACGTTTGTTTTGCAAAATCATAAATCCATAAATCATAAATCATAAATTTGAACTCATGGAGGTTATTTACGAAGACAATCATATCATTGCGGTAAATAAGACTTGCCGCGAGATTGTACAAGGAGATAAAACCGGTGATACTCCTCTTTCGGACATGCTGAAGGCATGGCTGAAAGAGAAGTATTGTAAACCCGGAAATGTTTTTGTCGGCGTTACGCATCGTCTGGACCGTCCGGTCAGTGGCGTCGTGTTATTTGCCAAGACGAGTAAGGCGCTCGCCCGTCTGAACGAGATGTTCCGGGTCGGCGAAGTAAAGAAGACCTATTGGGCGATCGTGAAGAACTGTCCGCCGGCAGAAGAGGGAGAGCTGGTGAACTGGCTGGTTCGCAACGAGAAGCAAAACAAGAGCTATGCTTATGACACGGAACGGACGAATGCCAAGAAAGCAGTCCTGCATTATAAAGTGATTGCTCGCTCGGACAACTATTATCTGTTGGCTATAGACCTGAAGACAGGCCGTCATCACCAAATCCGTTGCCAGCTTGCCAAGATGGGATGCCCAATCAAAGGCGACTTGAAATACGGTTTTCCCCGTTCTAATCCGGACGGCGGCATCAGCCTGCATTCCCGCAGTGCCGAATTCATCCATCCCGTATCGAAACAGCCGGTCAGCATTGTCGCTCCTGTGCCTGCTGATTCTCTTTGGAAAGCGATGGAGCAGATGAAGAGGTGAAAGTTGTTCTGACTTTCAGCCGATTTATTAACCGGATGCGAAGCCTCTCTTTCATCTTTCACCTTTTAGCTGTTTTAGCTGTTCTTTTGATTTGCTTCGTGTCACGATATAAACCCCTAAGAATACTAATGCGATCGCGATACTTTTCATCAGTCCGAACGTGTCCAGGCCGACTATGACCGTGATGATGGATGCGATGATCGGTTGGACATAATTGTACATGGTCGCAACCGTTGGGCGTAAAATCCGTTGGCCGATCGGGACGAGAAGGTAGGCGAAGAACGTTCCTCCCAATACGACAACCGCGATGTTCAGGTAGATATCCAGGGGCAGGGTGGCGAAGTCGATGCTTGCGACACTGTTGTAGGAGAAAGGGATCGTACAGATTGCCGAGTAGGTGAACATCCATTTCATCAGCGTCACGGGCGAGTACCGTCCGATCAATCCTTTGTAGACAACTACATAAATAGAAAAACTGCATTGTGCGATCAGGCAGAGGATATCTCCCCACACGTTATTGCTGCCGTTTCCTGTTACCGCCGCTTGCTGTCCGCTCAGAATAAGCGTCAGGGCACCTGCTGCCCCGACAAAGATACCGAGGATCTTCGTTCCCGTAATCGGTTCCTTCAGGTAAAAAGCAGCGATGATCATGGTGATGATGGGGGTGGAGGTGGCAACGATCGTTGCGTCTATGGGTGAAGTCTGCGACACGCCAAAGATATAAGTACCTTGGTTGAATACGATTCCGAAGAGGGCTGCGAAAAACAGGTGTTTCAGGTCTTCATGAGGGACGTGTTCCTTGCGGGTAAAGATCGATGCGATCCAGAATACTATTGCCGCACCCAACATCCGGAAAGTTGTTAGTGAGATTGCATTTATTAATCCGCTGGATAAGACAATCTTGGAAGAGGGAGACATGCATCCCCACAATACGTTTGCCATCAGCATGGCCAAATGTCCTTTGTAAGCTTCTGATTTCATGATAACCTGTTTGTTTTGGGGGTACAAAAGTAGAAAATCTGCCAAATCTGCCAAAAAAGGTCCGCCAGATTTTGTGTTTTGTTCGGTTTGTAGGCGACAGGATTTATGCAGACAGGCATCCGTTTTTGAGATGGATGCCTATGCAATTCGATCTCTTTCCTGGGAATATAGGATAGTTTCGCATAATAGTTTTATCTTTGTATGTAGTAGAAACAATAATGGTAAGATTCTTATGAAACCGACTCGTATTATCGAAATTTGTGCAAACTCCGCACAAAGCTGTGTGGAAGCAGAAGCCGGAGGTGCAAAACGTGTGGAACTTTGTGCCGGCATCCCGGAAGGGGGAACGACACCCAGCTACGGGGAGATCCGGACGGCGCAGGCACTCACTTCGTCTATTGATATAAATGTGATTATCCGTCCGCGTGGAGGCGACTTCCTCTATACGCCGGCAGAGATTCAGTCGATGTTGCTGGATATCGAACTGTGCAAGCAGTTGAAGGTGCATGGCGTAGTCTTTGGTTGCTTGACGAAAGACGGGGATATCGATGTCCCTTTGATGCGCCGGTTGATCGAGACGGCCAAACCGTTGTCTGTCACCTGTCATCGCGCCTTTGATGTTTGCCGCGATCCCTTTGCCGCATTGGAGCAGTTGATTGAGTTGGGCTGCGACCGTATCCTGACTTCCGGCCAGCAGTCCGATGCCGTGAAAGGGATTCCTCTCATTGCCGAACTGGTGAAACGTGCGGCAGGCCGCATCATCATCATGCCGGGGTGCGGAGTTCGGGAGAATAACATCGCCCGCATCGAAGCGGAAACCGGGGCGAAGGAGTTTCATACATCCGCTCGAAGCATCGTCTACAGCAAGATGGAATATCGGAACGAGAATGTCCCGATGGGCAGCAGCATCGTTTCCTCCGAGTTCGAGACGGTCGAAACGGACCGCAAGAAGGTGGCTTCTTACCTGTAAAAGAACCAATTTATGGCAAGGCTGCGAAAGCAACTTTGTTTTTGAAACGAGTAAACAATAAAAAAAGAAAGAACAATGGAAGAACCTAAAAGACTTTACCGTTCGAATAACGGGATGATAGCAGGTGTTTGTGCGGGTATTGCCGATTATTTCGGCTGGGATCCTACATTAGTGCGTATCGGATATATATTATTGAGTATCTTTACGGTATTTTCCGGGGTGATCGCTTATCTGATCCTTTGGATGGTTATACCTAAACAACCTATAAATAAAGGATGAACTTTGAATTATCTTCCCCATTCAGTCCGACAGGAGATCAGCCGGAAGCGATTGCGGCCCTGTCCGACGGTATAAAGAGTGGTGTGCCTTTCCAGACCTTGTTGGGAGTGACAGGGTCCGGAAAGACTTTCACTATCGCCAATGTGATCAAGGAAGTGCGGAAGCCGACTTTGATCCTGAGTCATAATAAAACCCTCGCAGCCCAGTTATACAGCGAGTTTAAGGCATTTTTTCCGAACAATGCCGTCGAGTATTTCGTCTCTTATTATGACTATTACCAGCCGGAGGCTTACCTGCCGACGACGGACACCTACATAGAAAAGGATTTGCAGATCAACGACGAGATCGATAAACTACGTCTGCGTGCAACCGCTTCACTGTTGTCGGGGCGGAAGGATGTTATTGTCGTTTCGTCTGTCTCCTGCCTGTATGGTATGGCGGACCCGACAGCCTTTGCTGAGAAAGTGGTGCATCTGGAGAAGGGGATGCGGATAGACAGGGATAAACTGCTACGCCGTTTCGTGGATGCCCTTTATGTCAATAATAAGATAGAGTTCAACAGGGGCTGCTTTCGTGTAAACGGGGATACGGTCGATATCTTTCCGGCTATCGAAACTTTTGATGGGGCAGCCTACCGTATTGAGTTCTGGGACGATGAGGTGGATCGCATTTCTTCGTTCGACCCGCATACCGGGCAGGAGATAGACGAGCAGGATGAACTGAACATTTATCCGACCAACCTTTTCGTGACCACCCAGGAACGTATCAATACCGCTATCGGGCAGATCGATGTCGATCTGGGGACGCAGGTGAATTTCTTGCGGGAAATCGGCAAGCCTTACGAGGCGAAACGTTTGTACGAGCGTGTCACGTTTGATCTGGAAATGATACGCGAGCTGGGGCATTGCTCCGGTATCGAGAACTATTCCCGCTATTTTGACGGTCGCCAGGCGGGTGAACGGCCTTTCTGTTTGCTCGATTATTTCCCGAAAGACTTTCTGTTGGTGGTTGACGAGAGCCACGTGACGATCCCGCAGATACGGGCGATGTACGGAGGCGATTATTCCCGTAAGAAGAATCTGGTGGATTATGGTTTCCGTCTGCCGGCAGCGATGGATAACCGTCCGTTGACGTTCGATGAGTTCGAGTCGCTGACTCCGTTGGCGATTTACGTGAGTGCGACACCGGCCGACTATGAACTGGAAAAGAGCGAAGGGATCGTGGTGGACCAAGTGATCCGTCCGACAGGCTTGCTCGATCCGGTTATCGAGGTGCGTCCGACGTTGAACCAGATCGACGATCTGATGGAGGAGATCACACAACGTGCTGCTGTGGACGAACGTGTTTTGGTGACGACATTGACGAAGCGTATGGCGGAGGAACTGACTGCTTATCTGACGCGCATGGGAATCCGCTGCAACTATATCCATAGCGATGTCGATACGTTGGAACGCATTCAGATCATGGATGATTTGCGGAAAGGGTTGTTCGACGTGCTGATCGGCGTCAACTTGCTGCGTGAAGGACTTGATTTGCCGGAAGTCTCTTTGGTCGCTATCTTGGATGCCGATAAGGAAGGTTTCCTGCGCTCGCATCGTTCGCTGACGCAGACGGCTGGACGTGCTGCCCGAAATGTGAATGGGAAGGTGATATTCTATGCTGACAAGATAACGGACAGTATGCGCCTGACAATGGACGAAACGGCCCGTAGGCGTGAAAAACAGCTCGCTTATAACGAGAAACATGGCATTACGCCTAAGCAGGTTATCAAAAACAGCGTTTCCTTGGTTGCGGAGAAACAACAACCGGTTACAGGCGAACCGTATGCTTATGTGGAACCGGAACCCAGCTTGGTTGCAGACCCGGTAGTTCAGTATATGAACCGCAAACAGCTTGAGAAAGCGATCGAACGGACGAAGAAGCAGATGCTGGAGGCGGCCAAGAAGCTGGACTTTATCGAAGCAGCTCAGTTTCGTGATGAACTGGTGAAGCTGGAAGACCTGTTAGTGACAAAAAAGGATTGAAATTGGATCAAGAGATGAAACGGACGCTATTTTGTTTGTTCTTTTTTGCTTTTCTTTCCCTACCTGGAAAAGCTCAGAGGGATAAGGCTATTTACGAACGCTATTGTACGGCAGTGAAGGAGAAAGCGGCTTTGCCGACAGGTGACCTGATGGTAGAGACCGCCCGTTTTTTCTTGGGAACTCCTTATGTAGCAGGGACGTTGGAGGAAGAGCCTGAAACATTGGTGATAAACCTGCATGGCTTGGATTGTATGACTTTGGTAGAGAATACGGCTGCTTTGGCCTGGTCTGTCAAGCATCGTCTTGCTTATGATGGGTATGTTTCTGTCTTGAAAGATATGCGTTACCGGAATTCCGGCTGTGCGACACTCGATTATACGGATCGTCTCCATTATACGGCTGACTGGATATATGAAAACGAAAAGAGAGGGTATCTGAAGGATGTTACGAAAGAGATCGGTGGGCAGTCGCTTAAGCTTGACCTGTCCTTTATGTCTACACATCCAGATAGTTACAAGCAGTTGAAAGGAAATCCGGGACGTATCGCAGTAATGGCGGCTAAGGAAAAAGAAATTAGTGTCCGCCCGCATTATTATATTCCGCAGGATGAAATCAATGAGCATGCCGGCCAAATCAGGAATGGCGATATCGTCTGTTTTGTCACGACTGTGAAAGGGCTGGATATCTCGCACGTCGGCATTGTCTGCCGGGAAAGGGATATGCTTACTTTTATCCATGCCTCGACCGTCCAGAAGCGGGTGATCGTGAACGAAGAACCTTTGCAGGAATACGTGCAGGGTATCAAACGCAATTGTGGTATTATGATTGTCCGTCCACAGTTCTGAACTTACTGGAAGAGTTCGAACGCGAACTTGAATCCGATCCCGTCATATTTCAATTTATCGAACCCGACGAAGGCGGCGACGTTGAAGATATGGTTACCGAAACCGTATCCGATTTCAGTGTAGCTGGGTTTGACAGGCATCCATAGCTGACTGAGGTAAAAACGTTCGGAGATGATGTGCTTGGTTGCTTCTGGTTTGAATAGCTGAAAGAGCATGAATGGACTTTCGTACATGGCATGTGCTTGGACATATTTGTCGGATGCGTTGAACCATACGCTTCCTAGCTGGTGGAAGACACCTCCGAAATCGTCTCCTCCCCATGATTCGGGGAAGTTGTGCCGTGTGAAATACCGGTAGTCGGCAAAGTAGGTTGACTTCTGGGCAGTATAAAGCCCTCCGCTGATATGGTAGTTGAACCGGCGTGACAGGCCCAGGTAAATGCTTTGGTGGATATCGGCCTCCACACGTCCGTAATTACCGCTGCTTTTCCATACGCCTGGTATGGCCCGCCCGAACTCGATGGAGATGGTCGGGTAGTAGGAGTAGAGGTACTCTTTACGGTAACCGTCCATCCAGTAGTATTGTCTGGGAGTATAGGAAAAGCCGATCGTGGGGATGAAATCGTGATAGTTTTCGTTGATGATCTCCGTGACACCGTCTCCCGGATCTATCGCGCTTTTCCGGGTTGGTATGCGGCGGTGGTAAGAGATGCCGGTGGTCATTTGGAAACCGTTGAACAACTCGATCTGATTCTTGAGCTCTATGTAATAGTGCTTGAAGTATTCCAAATCCAGGTTTTCGAAGTTGAAAGTGGAGTCTTTCAGCTGTTCGTTAATTTCGTTCATGATCTTGGAAGAATATCCTTGGTTGGTGTTTCCGAGACTGAGGCTCAGGGCTCCTTGTTTCTCAGGAAGATATTCCCAATCTCCCTCGAATTTGAAGAACAACTCTTTTCGTTTGAATACAAAACCGACCTCAGGCCGGAAACGCAGTTGGCGGTCTTTCTTGAAGGTCTTGCTGAAGCGGAGCTGTTGCCTGTAAGTAATACCGTTTCGTCCGGAATAGCCCAACTGGAAAGGATTCAGGATGCCGGAGTATTTCAGACGGGTCGTTTTATAATCCAGATTGATGGTGTTGGTCAGGCGTTCTGTTATTTTCAGGTATTTCCGAATGTTGCTTGTGTCGTTGGCTTGGGTTGTTCTGATGCTTGTTTTTTCGTATTTTGTTTCTTCTTCCTGGGTCAGTGGGATGTCTCTTTTGTTTTTCCAGTAGCTGCTGTCGCTGATGATTGGGATCGTATCAGATGATAACTGGTAATATCCGGTCAAGTCGAGGGAGTGGTGTTTTTTGTCTTCATAGTCTTCTTCAACCCATTCAACGGCTTCGTATTTGAATGAAGTATGATAGTAGCTGGCGATGGCATTTCCCAGCACATGATACCGGAGAAATAGGTCTGCCTTTTGTGGCAGGATGAAATGGCGGTAATCCCGTCCGAATGTCATGACCAGGTTGAATTCGGCAAAGGAGAAACGCCCGTTTAAGTCGATCTTGTCAATGTGCCAGTCTTTGTCGGTGATGTACAGATCTCCGCAAATGAGTTTTTGGCTCCATAGCTTTGGCATGAAGCGTATCTGGTAGATTTTCAGATTGCCGGTCGTTTCGATGCTTTCCAGGTTGAAGTTGTAGTATTTGAATGCTTCATGAGCTACTGGCATGATGATCCCTTCGTTGTAGATGGTTGGCGAATAGACGTTCAGGTTCAGAAATGTCAAGACTTCCTGCTGTTTTGCGCCGTTGGGGATACTGTTTCCGTTTATCGCTTCGAAGCTGTGCAGGTAGTTGTTCGGAGCGTTGAACTTGGAGTGGCTGACCATCTCGAAGATCATATCCTTGTTCTTCCTGTCTACCGGAAAAAGATGATGGGCGAAACGCATTAGAATGTTTTGTTTGAGTATTTCCGTCTTGCCTTTGATATAGATTTCGGCCTCGTACCGTGAGACGACTGTTTTGTATTTGTCGGCCTGCTCGATTACCTTCCTCATAATAGAATCCCCTTGCTGGGATGATACCGTTTTGGGGGACCGACCCAGCAATAAAAGGTTTCCATAACTACCATCAGGGTCAGCTAAGGCATTTACTGCGGTAAAAAGCAGAATGATAATATAAAAATACTTTTTCAACAAATTATCGTCTCTTTCTTTACAAACGTAACGAATAAAATCGAATTTTTATTCATTTATCGTATTAAACTTATTCTGCTTTTAAAAGAAAAGTATTACATTTGTGCTTCATAAGTATGTTATATAGCAGTCGTGGTTAAACAACAAAAAGAAGAGGTCGATCTATCGGCCAGTTTGGCAGAAGTGTGGAGAGTCCTGACCGAAAAGGAGCGGGATGTTCTCCGTAATAATTCGACGATCCAGCATTTCAAACGTAATGAGTTGATATATTGCGAGGGCGACGAACCGAGAGACATGATGTGCTTATTAAAAGGCAAGGTTAAAATCTTTAAAGAAGGTGTTGGCGGACGAAGCCAGATCATTCGAATGATTAAACCGGTGCAGTACTTTGGCTACCGGGCAAACTTTGCTCAGGAAAATTACCTGACGAATGCATCCGCTTTTGAAGCTTCGACGGTATGTCTGATTCCGATGACTATCGTTACGGATCTTTTAATGGGGAATGCGAACCTTGCCATGTTTTTTATCCGCCAGCTTTCTCTCGATTTAGGAATTGCTGACGAACGTACAGTCAACCTTACTCAGAAACATATCCGGGGTCGTTTGGCGGAATCTTTGTTATTCCTGAAAGACAGTTATGGTTTGGAGGAAGATGGAGCGACATTGAGTATCTATCTTTCTCGAGAAGATTTGGCTAATCTTTCGAATATGACGACATCTAATGCAATCCGTACATTGTCTACATTTGTAGCTGAGCGTATTATTGCAATCGACGGTCGAAAGATCAAGTTGATAGACGAGGACAAGCTCAAAAAAATAAGTAAGATGGGATAGCAGAATAAATTGAGAATTGAAAATGGATAATTGAAAAGTGGAAGAGCCCGTTAAGGTTCCTGTTTTTCAATTATCCATTTTTTGTATTATAATTTTCAATTCTCGACTTTCCAATTTCAATTTCCAACCGCTTCCCGTATTCGAACCAACTTTGTCAGCAGTCCTTCCAATAAGTCGAGTTGCAGCATGTTCGCACCGTCTGATTTGGCTTTAGAGGGTTCCGGATGGGTTTCGATGAATAATCCGTCAGCTCCGACGGCAATGGCTGCTTTGGCTATCGTTTCGATCAGGGTAGGGAGTCCTCCTGTCACACCTGAAGTTTGGTTGGGTTGTTGCAAGGAGTGGGTAACGTCCATGATAACGGGATAGCCGAACTGCTGCATTTGAGGAATACCCCGATAATCGACAACCAGGTCCGTATATCCGAATGTAGTGCCTCTTTCCGTAATCATGACGTTGTCATTTCCGGCATCGGCTACTTTTTGTACGGCAAATTGCATGGCTCCCGGCGAGAGGAACTGTCCTTTTTTGATATTGACAATTTTCCTTGTCTTGGCAGCAGCTACCAGCAGGTCCGTCTGCCGGCAGAGGAAAGCAGGGATTTGCAGGATATCCACATACTCGGCAGCCATTGCAGCTTCAGCTGTTTCGTGAATATCGGTTACAGTCGGAATACCGAACGTGTCGCCTACCCTGCGGAGTATTTTCAGTGCTTTCTCATCGCCAATGCCTGTGAAAGAATCCAGCCGAGAACGGTTGGCTTTCCGGTATGATCCTTTGAATATATATGGGATATTCAGCTTATTCGTGATACCGACTACTTTCTCTGCAATACGCAATGCCATATCTTCTCCTTCGATTGCGCAGGGACCTGCCATCAGAAAGAAATTGTCTCTATTCTTTAAATCATTAACTGTTATCATAATATGATTGTTTTGTTTCAAAATTGGGTAGATTTGAATTGTAAATGCTGATTTGTCAGTCTAAATATTCTTATAATTTCAATAACTCCAATGTCTTCTCTATCTTTTCTTCTGTCGGCAATGTAGCATCTATCCAATGGATAGTGCTTCCCCGGCGCTCCATGCCTCTGAACCAGGTCATTTGCCGTTTGGCAAACTGGTGTATGGAGATCTCCAGTTGGGAAATCATATCTTCATAAGACAGTTTGCCTATTATATATAAAGTAAGATATTTATATTCCAGTCCGTAGTAGATCAGATCTTCCGGCTTAACTCCCGAGTCGATGATCTTCCGCACCTCGTTGACCATCCCTTCGTCCAGGCGGACACGCAAGCGGCGGGAGATCTTTTCGCGTCGTAGCTCCCGGTCTATGTCGATACCGATGATCAGGCTGTTGATTGGATCATATTCATTGACATCCGGAGCTTCGTTCTTATAATACTCTTCGATTTCAATGGCCCGGATGGCCCGTTGGGCGGTATCCACATCTGTCTTGTTATGGAGGACCTTGTAGCCGGCAAGTATCTGCTCCAATTCCAGGAGCGATTTATCTTTCAACGACTCGCGCAGCCCAGGGTTCTGGGGAACATCCAAGAGTCTATATCCTTTCAGTACGGCTTCAATGTACATACCTGTACCACCGCATAGAATCGGCAGTTTCCCTTTTTTTCGGATTGTTTCATAAGCTCGGAAGAAATCATGCTGGTATTCGAATACGTTATATTTATATCCCGGATCGCAGATGTCGATCAGGTGGTAAGGAATCGTTTTTCCATTTACTGTATAGTCGGCCAGGTCCTTTCCTGTCCCGATATCCATTGAACGGTAAATCTGTCTGGAATCGGCGCTGATGATTTCCGTGTTCAGTCGGGCAGCGAGTGCAGCGGCAAATGTTGTTTTACCGGATGCTGTCGGCCCTAAAACAGTGATAAGTTGATAGGTATCCATAGTGATACAAAGATACAAAAAAAAGCCGCAACCCGAAGGATGCGGCTTTCAAACTATATAATCTTGATTGATTAGCAGTTTACAGATGCCATATGAGCGATCAGGTCAAGAACCTTGTTAGAATAACCGATTTCGTTATCATACCAAGAAACAACCTTTACGAATGTATCTGTTAAAGCGATACCAGCTTTAGCATCGAAGATAGAAGTACGAGTGTCACCTAAAAAGTCAGAAGAAACTACTGCATCTTCAGTATAACCCAGTACGCCTTTCAGTTCGCCTTCAGAAGCTTCCTTCATTGCAGCACAGATTTCAGCGTAAGTAGCCGGTTTAGCCAAGTTAACTGTCAAGTCAACAACAGAAACGTCCAGAGTCGGAACACGCATTGACATACCAGTCAGTTTACCGTTCAGTTCAGGAATAACTTTACCTACAGCCTTAGCAGCACCTGTAGAAGAAGGGATGATGTTGCCAGAAGCAGCGCGGCCACCTCTCCAGTCCTTCATAGACGGACCGTCAACAGTCTTCTGAGTAGCAGTTGTAGAGTGAACAGTTGTCATCAAACCGTCTGTGATCCCCCACTTGTCATTCAGAACCTTTGCGATAGGAGCCAAGCAGTTAGTAGTACAAGAAGCGTTAGAAACGAACTGAGTACCTTTAACATATGATTTTTCGTTTACACCGCAAACGAACATAGGAGTTGCATCCTTGGAAGGAGCAGACATAACTACATATTTAGCGCCAGCTTCGATATGAGCCTGAGCCTTTTCCTGAGTCAGGAACAAACCAGTAGATTCTACTACGTATTCAGCACCTACTGCATCCCACTTCAAATCAGCCGGATTGCGTTCTGCTGTTACGCGGATTTCCTTACCGTTTACGATCAGCTTGCTGTTTTCAACGTCAGCTTCGATAGTTCCGTCGAACTGACCGTGCATTGTGTCGTATTTCAGCATGTATGCCAAGTAATCAACCGGGCAAAGGTCGTTAATACCTACGATCTGAATATCGCTTCTCTTTTGAGCAGCACGGAAAACGAAACGTCCGATACGGCCGAAACCGTTAATACCTACTTTAATCATTGTAATAAAACTTTTATGGGTTTATTAAAAATATTACTTATCTCCAATTTAACTTAACAGCCGCAAGGAAAATATATTCGTAGCACACTGTTTTTAACGACTGCAAATTTAGTCATTTTTTTTATTGTACAGGAATTAGGACAAGAAAAATATGCCCTCTAACATAAATTAATTGTTGCAGCTTATTTCTTTTTCTTGAAAAGTTTCTTTATTATCCACGCCTGGACTTTCTGGATGCCCCAGGCTGTCAATAATGGGCGTGCAACATCCCATGCAACAGGTAATAAGCCTTGTGCCACAGAAAGATAGTCGGCAAATCCAAGCGACATGGATGGCACTTCCGAAGTATGTACAGGCTGGTTGCTTTCCGTACCTTTGGATTTGGTTTTTGTGTTAGGGAATAAGAGAGCGGAGACACCTGAAAGTAACAACGTGCCGGCGTTCTCTTGTATGTGAGAGAAATCAGCATTCAATTTCTGTTCCTGTATCGTACATTCCTGTTGGATGCGGCGACGGTCAGAAATCAGTTTCTCCAGAGGTGTCTGTTGCGGATTGTTCATTGTCTGTCGCGTTTGTTTTATCATCATTTGTTGTCAATGCGGAGATCACAACGTTTAATACTTTATTGCTGATTCTGTCTTTGTTCATAACAATAATGCCGATCAGCAGCAGATAGAGCACGGCTACCACGCCGAATCCCGAACCTACCGAACCGAACAGATCCCCCAAGAAAAAACCTAATGCGAGGAAAATGAACAGAATCGCAAAGAAAGCCAGAAATAATAAAATAACACCATACGAGAGAACGGCAATAACCTTTCCTGTTCTCTCATATGTGTTTAATTTTAGGAGTTCGAGCTTCAACTCCACGTAAGCCGAAAGATCTTTTTTCAGTTCACGGAAGATTTCACCTGCGTCTTTCTCCATACAAAATTATTCTGCTACGATTTCTTCTGTAGTTTTTGCAATTTCAGCTTTTCCTTCTTTGTATTTAGCAAGAGCTGAATTGAAGCCTTCTTTTACTTTACCAACTACACCATTCAATTCTTCCAGTAGTTGTTCTCTTTTATCTGTTGCTGCCAGATAACCAACTGCGGCGCCAACGGCTGCACCAACTACTAATCCCAGTAATAATTTAGAATCTACGTTTTTCATAACTCTTTCTTTTTATAATGTTGCTACTAAGATAACGAATATACTTGAATGATGGTTTATTTGGACCTTAACTTTTAGGGTTAATTAATGTTATTGTTTCTGGACTTTCACCGCAGCCCAATTATTCTTCTCTGTGTGCGATAACAATGCCAATCCGTTATGTTTGCATTCTTCTTCGATGGCCGGAATGTCTTGTACATAGAAGCCGCTCATGTAAAGGAAGGCTCCTGGTTTCATACATTCGCTGTAATGGCGGATATCATTCAGCAGGATATTCCGGTTGATATTCGCAAACACGATGTCGAAGGTTCCGAATGCAGGGATCTGTTCGGCTCCCCCAAGGGCGACCTGGATATCGTTCGTGTTGTTTAGACGTATGTTTTCGAGTGCATTATTGTAGGCCCATTCGTCAATGTCGATGGCCACCACGCGTCCGGCTCCTTTCATATGGGCAAGGATGGCCAGTACGGCTGTTCCGCAACCCATGTCGAGTAGTTCTTTGCTGGTGAGGTCTAATTTGAGTATTTCGCTGATCATCAGGAAAGTTGTCTCGTGGTTGCCGGTTCCGAATGCCATCTTCGGGTCGATGATGATATTATAGGCATAACCCGGCTCATGTTCGTGGAAGGAGGCGCGGATGATGCAATCCTTGCCGATGCGGATCGGCTTGAAATAGTTCTTTTCCCATTCCTCGTTCCAGTCCTTGCTTTCCACCAATGTTTCGGTAAAATGAATATCCACGTTTTCCAGTGGAAATTCGGCAAGTTTGTCCTGCAATCCTTTTACATTATATAATTGGTCGGAAATATACCCTTGTAACCCATTTTCGTTTTCGGCAAAACTTTCAAAACCGATTTCTCCTAGCTCGGCGGCCAGCACGTCGTTGATAATGGAAGTCTCGACAGGGGAGGTGTATGTAAATGTAAGTTCGTAATAATTCATATCGTTCTTTCTTTATAGATTCCTTCTATAGACAAAAGTATATATTTTATCTTGATGTTTCACATTTCATTCGATACATTCTTTATTTATGTGTAAGAATTAGTAAAATATCCAGTAGCCTTATAAAAACCCCCTTTTGGTACAACCATATACCAAAAGGGGGTTACTTCCTGATTTTTGATAATCAGATGTCTCTTACTACCATCCTGGATTTTGAATCAATGTTGGAGTGCGAGACAATTCATCTTGCATAATCGGCCAAAAATAAGAACGAGGGCTATAGAATACACGTCCGTCATTTACCGCAATGCGTTTCATCTTATACCGTTTCCCGTCCACTTCAATTTTTCCATTTGGATCTTCTACAGGCTTCATGCCGTGTGAACAACGTTGGCTTTTAGCATACGGCCAACTCTCTGGTCCAATATAGTTTTTTTCTTTGGCTAACTCAATAGGATCATCTGATTCCATATATAAGCGTGTTGCCCAATAGCGCCAATTCTCATAGAATAATTCTACACGACGTTCGCGTTGGATATATTCTTGCATCAAGTTTGCATCAGTTAGGACAGCTGGAGGCATCGGAGCCATGAAAGAACGTTCCCTTACAGAATTGACTAAATCATAGATTTCTTGTGTGGGGCCACTTACTTTGTTCACAGCTTCTGCATAAATATAAATGAATGTCGGCAGACGCCAAATAGCAGGTCCGTTGATCACATGTCCACCTTTGTTTCTATCCCATCCGTCTTTGAACAGTTTTCTCAAATAATAACCAGAGTGAGAAGAGGCTTCCAAATAACTACTGCTCACGGCATCTTTGCCTTCGGCTGTATTCAATTGTTTACCACCATACCAAGAACCATGATAACGGATATCACGATAGAAACGCGGATCACGTTTTACGCTTTCATAAGGGTTTTCGTCATCATAACCATCTATTTTAGCTCGGCTATCATAAATAGGGTAGCCATATCCGTCAGGGCTTATGTATTCATATTCGTCGACTTGTTCCTGCAGAGGACGTTGACGGGCATGACCATTTTGGGAAGGAGGCAAGACATCGCCAGACCAGCCCGTATCTTTATCACGAGTGGTAAACCAAACCCATTCCTGTTGAATCGCATCCATGTTGTAAAACATTTGCCATAGTCGCTCTTGTACTTTTCCATTGTTTGTATTGGCATTGCCATCAACGTCTTTAAAGTCATCTGCATCCATTGCTGCCGGTGCATATAATTTATACCGAATAGCTCCATTGACATCTTTCGCTTCCAATACATCTTTTGCTGCATCGCGAGCTGCTTCCCAGCGTTTCGGATCATAAGTAGTATATTCATCTTTGAAAGCTCGTGTGTCGTTTGGCAACGTCCCGCCATTCCACAAAGGGGTTGCAGCCATCCAACGGACAATCGCCTTCAATCCTAAACAAGCCCCCTTGTCGACACGACCAAAATACTCACCTCCGTAAGAGGCGTCTACCTTTTCATAAGCGGCATCGGCATCGGCACAAATCTTTTCGACCATACTATGAAAAGACTCTTTTACATACGCCATATCTTCACCTGGAACGACAACATGATCCATATATACTCCTTCACCATAAGCTCGGATTACGAGATAGTGCAAGTATGCACGGAAAAATAATGTTTCACCTAAGCGACGTTCTAAGTCGCCTTCCCGACCGTCTTTGGGGTTATCTGGAGTATTGTATTTTTTTACACCTTCCAAAATGATATTGGCACGTCGGATACCATTATATAAGTCCCACCAGTATTGTCCGCAACTACTGTTGTTTGGCATACCTTGTGAAGGTCCATAATTCCCAATGTTGAATTGATGCGGAATGGCTTGTTCATGGCTGGAAGCCGTACATTCGTCTGTCAATCCTGCAGAGCCGAAGTGATTCATGAAAATCAGCGGTCTATTTGCGAACTTTGCTTTTGCATACAAATCGGTCACCAAGTTATCGACTTGTTCATAACGAGTAAATACATCTACCTCATTTTTCTTATCATCAGGCATTCTGTCCAAGAAGTCGTCACAAGATGAAAGAGACAGGAGTAATACTCCAATTCCTATGATTGATTTTTGTAATTTCATTTTCAAAAGATTTAAATAATTAATATGTAATTTCGACACCAAAATTATAGACTCTCTGGATCGGATACCAGTCACCGGAGCCTTCTTTCGTTTCAGGATCCATGTCGACATCATCCAAACTGTCGAATGTTAGTAAGTTTAAACCTTGTACATAAAAGCGTACATTTTGCAAACCTGCAAAACGAATTATGTTTTTGGGTAACGAATACCCCACTTCTAAGTTTTTCAACCGGATATAATTTGCATTGTACAAGAATAAACTGCTGTTCCCATTTTTGTTGTTTTCATAAGCTCCGTATGTTAAGCGTGGGTAAGTTGCCACATCTTTTGTAGCTTCTGTCCAACGGTTCAAGTGCATGTGTTTCACTTTACCATATTGATCTTGTTCGTAGGATGGAAAATCCCAAACTGCGGCTCCATTCAACAATATGCTGGAGTTTAAAGAGCCTTGAAACATTACGCTGACGTCAAAGCCTTTATATTGTATTCCAAAAGGAATACCAAATTGTATTTCCGGTGTACGTGGAAATCCCATATGTGTTCGGTCGCCATAGTCATCGATTTTACCGTCTTGATTCAAATCTTTATATACGACATCACCCGGATGCAATTCGCCCCAAGGCTGGAAACCACGACCGTCATTCATTGCATTCAATTTATCCGCTTCTGCTTGATCATATACAAAGTGATCGACTACATATACAAAATGTTCTCCTAATCGCCGGCCGGTCTTTTGGCGATATTCATTTCCATAATCAACTTCATTCATGAATTTGATCTTATTACGGGCGAATGTGAAATTGGGTTTGATATAATAACGGAAATCTTTACCGATTGTGGAGTTCCAACCTAACTCGAAATCAATACCCTGATTGTCCACAATTCCAGAGTTTACAAATGGAGCGTCTTTTCCTACTATGTCTGGATATCCCATCTTGTCGCCATCGCTTAGTGTTGTGATAATATCGTATCGATGTTCTCTAAAGTAGTCGGCAGCAATAGTTAACTTCCCATTGAATAGGGTCGCATCGAAACCGACATTCGTTTTACGAGCTTTTTCCCAAGTTAAATTTGGGTTGGCGAAGTTCCCTTCTTTCAGCCCATCGTATCCAGAGCCAAACTCATTAAAGCCGAAACTGTAGCCATCACCTCCTTGGAAGAATTGAAGGTAGGCAAAACGATCGTCGTTATTATCTGAAATTTTATCGCTTCCTACAAGACCGAAAGAGGCTCTCAACTTTAAATTATCCAACCACTTCTCAGTTCCTTTCATGAATGCTTCTCGAGAAATCACCCAACCGATAGATCCTGCCGGGAACACACCGTATCGATTACCCGGAGCAAAATTTTCAGATCCGTTGTAGCCAATATTGAATTCAGTCAAATACTTGTTGTCATATGCATACGTTGCGCGCCCACTAATACCTTGATACCGATATTCTACTCGATTATCATAGGCTCGTGATGAGCGGTTGAATAGTACCATAGCGGAAACATTGTGTCGATCGAACTCACGTTGATAGTCCAATTTTAATTGATAGTAAGTTTTGTTTTCCGCGGCATTGTGACTAAAACCATTACTAATCGTTTCGTCTGTACTATACCAAGGATTACCTAAGCGATAAGCTCCTGCATAAGGTTCCGTAGAATGCAAATAATAAGAGCCATATACGCTTTCATCCGGTTGGAAAGTAGCATATCTACCATAGTTCGCATAACCATCTTGACGTGTTTCCAGCACACGCCGTATCCAACGACCTTCTTTTGCGTCATACGAGATACTACCTTCAACTTTTAATCCTTTTGTAATGAAATCCAATTTGTGACCGATTGAAAACGTTCCATTCAAAAACGTTTTTTTCTCATTCAAATATCCGGTACGGCTTAATTCACCTAAGATATTGTAACGATGTTGCTGGTCACCATAGAGCATACCTTTCGGATTGTTTAAGGCATACGTTTCATTGGCCGCATTACCATTGTCTTGTAGTGTAATAGGTAAATGAGGTGGTTGCGTATTTGCAATAGACACTACCCGGCTAGCGGTTGTACCTGGGGCATTACGGTCGGTAATGCGTGCACCCAAGTCGACCTTAACATAAAAGTTCTTTGTAATATCCACATCTACATTCGCACGAAAATTATAACGCTGAAATACAGCTTGTGTGCTATAATCCGCCATGTCCGTATGTTTGTAGTTACCGTCTTGCTTATAATAATTTGCCATTACATAGTAACGGGCGCGTTCGGAGCCGCCTCGGACAGACAAACTATAATCCTGCTGAATACCTGGTTTGAAAGCATAATCAAAATAATCCCAATTATATCCTTTCCCATTTTTGAAATCTTCGATAACATTTGTAGAGAATAGATCTGGAGAAGATGGATCTACCCCCATATTCATGCGAGCTTCGTTGTAAAGTTCAGCATATTGAGCTGAACCTAAATATTCAGGGAACTTAGCAGGAGAGTTTGTTCCGACTGATGCTTTGAAACTCACGGATGGTTTTTCGGACGCTTGTCCACGTTTAGTTGTGATTACGACTACACCGTTTGCTCCACGAATTCCATATGCAGCCGTTGCTGAAGCGTCTTTCAAAATAGTAAATGTTTCAATTTCTTCTGGTGCTAAATAAGCCATATCATCGCGTTCCACACCGTCAATGATGAAGATCGGTGTCTGGTCTCCATATGTAGAGGCTCCGCGGATGCGCAAGTCTGCTCCATCGACACCCGGCTCGCCTCCACTGAATTGATTTGCCATCAGACCCGGCATACGTCCGGCCAAGGCATTTGTTAAATTAGCTGTCGGACTTTGTTTCAAATCTTTTGTGGTAATCGTTGCTACAGATCCAGTGATAGTTGCTTTCCGTTGTGTTGTATATCCTACAACAACGACTTCTTCCAATGCCTTGGCATCTTCAACCATTTTGACATTTACAATTCGTTCTCCTTTCAGTGAAACTTCTTTGGGTTGATATCCCACATACGAAAAGACTAAAGTCGCTTTCGAATAAGGGGCTACGATTTCAAAATTGCCGTCCATGTCGGTTATTACTCCTGTCATGGTTCCTTTGACCATGACATTCACTCCTGGTAACGGACCGACATTATCTGAAACCTGTCCTTTTACTTTGAAACCTTCTTGATTTACACCGTCCAATTTGGTTTTGGTTGTGCCGACCAAGGGAACTACTTTTTTGTCATCTACGCCATTGCTCCCCATATTGACTTTACCATCCACCGCAAAAGCACAGGTAGTCAAACAAAAAAGTAACCCACAAGTTACTTTCGAAACTCGAGACAACGAGTTCTTTCTTCCTATTGGAAGATTACAATTCTGTTTTTGCATCTTTTCATGTATTGCTTTAATTGTTAACTAAATAA
>ULZT01035177.1_pt1 | contig 20600 bp, 26 predicted proteins | sample 1963371 | NCBI WGS metagenome assembly ULZT01 (sample SAMEA4835897, study PRJEB28245) | human gut metagenome | biome: gut microbiome; material: fecal sample | place: Denmark | collected 2008
TTTTCCTTTTAGCCGGTGATCAGGGTGAGAATCTCCTTGGTAAAGGTAATGACAATGCCGCCTGCCACGGTGAGCATGCCATTGGCGCGCTGGGAGGGATCGTGGCTCTTGAGGGACAGGCCTACCTGCAAAATACCGAAGCCCAGCAGGATGAGGCCAATGGCGCGGATGAGAGAAAAAATAAAATCGCTCAGATTGTTGACCACTGTCAGCGGATCGTCCGCAGCCAGCGCGGGAACAGCGGTGACCATCATCACCATCGCAGTGCAGGCAAGGACGGCATAGATCCGCTTGGCCTTTCTTTCAAAGTTCTTGGTTTTCAGATCGTGCTTCATTACGCAGCGTTCTCCTTTTTGTTGTTGTAATCAGATCGGAACAGCGGCTCTCCCGGCAGCACCGGTACTGCTGTTCCGTGGTGGATGTAGGGCGGCGCGCCGCCGTCTACGGTATAGCGAATAGCAGGGTGATCCATGAGTTTGTATTTGAGGTCCATGACTGGCCTTGCCCCTCGGATGAAGAGGATACAATACCGGTTGTCCAGCATGCGCACCTCATCCGGTGTCAGCAGTTCTCTGCCGCTCATCTGGAAGTTGGTGGAGTAGGAGCCGGAGCGGCCCTTCGTCTGTCCATGCGTTTTGGTGTCGATGGTGGACTTGCCAAGGGCCTCTGAGATGTACTTGTGGGTGCTGGCCTCGTTGCCGCCGAGGTAGAGAAGGGTGTCCGAGTTGCCGGGAATCGTTTCCCAGGAATCCTTGTAGAGCTCTTTGATTTGCGCCATGTTCTGGATAATCGTGCTGCACGAAATGTTGCGGGATCTCATGGTTGCCAGTTCCCTCGGGAGTCCAGGCAGGTTGACTGACGGAGCCTCATCGAGGATGAAGTGAACATGACACGGCAGCGCCCCGTGGTGGATCTGGTCGGCGCAGTAGTACAGCGTCTGGAAGATCTGCGAATACAGCAGGCTGACGAGAAAATTGAAGGTCGTGTCGTTATCCGGGATCACGGCATAGAGGGCGCATTTTTTCTCGCCCAAGGTGTAGAGATCCATATCGTCATGATCCGTGATGGCCTTGATCTGTGGCAGATTGAATGGGGCCAGCCGCACGGCGGCGCTTACCAAAATGCTTTTCGCTGTCTTGCCAGCGGCCTGCTTAAATACCCGGTATTGCCGCAGTGCGACGCTCTCCGGATTTTCATGTTCCATCGCCTTAAACAGCAGATCCAACGGCGAGATGTATTCGTCATCATCCTCTCGGACTTCAGCGTATTCCAGCACGCGCATGACCATGGAGAAATTCTGCTCGTACTCCGGGGCCTCCTGGTGCAGCATGAGAATGATGGCTTGAAGCAGGGCTGTTTCGGACTTCGTCCAGAACGGGTCGGACTCATGACTGCCCTTGGGCGTGGTCGCCTGGATCAGCGTATTCACCAGCTTCAGAGCGTCTTTCTCGTCCCGCAGGTAGCGGAAGGGATTATAGCCGTCAGACTGCTCCAGATTGACGAGGTTCAGCACGCGGATGTCATAGCCCTGCTGTTTCAGATACCCGCCGGTGGCGGTCAGCACCTCCATCTTCGGATCTGTAGTGACATAGTTCGTATTGGCCTCTAAGATATTGGGCTTTACATAGCCACGGGTCTTGGCCGCACCGCTGCCGCCGATGACCAGCACATTGAGGGAACGCCGGTGCTTGTGGGTGTCCAGCCCCAACCGGACATGGCGGGTCAGGATCTTATTCTGCTTTTGGCAGAACTGCGCGTTGACCTGTTTGGGGGAGCCCCACATGGCCGAGCCGTGTTCCTCACCATCCCTCGTTCTGCCGCTCTCCGCGTCGTAGAGGCACAGGCCTATGATGTAGGCTCCCGTGCAGACGAGAATGGACAGCAGGCTCTTGTCCGTCCATTGAATCAGGAATGGATGCTTCAGTGCAGTAGTCAGGTTGGAGAGCAGATCCGGCAGGCCGCCGCCAAGAGACTGAGCAATGAGCAGCGCTGCCCAGACGACCGGAACGTAGAGAAAAAGGCGGAAAATAAGGTTGTTTTGCTGGGATGTTTGTTTCAGGCAGTTCACCTCCGTACATAAAGCAAGGCCCGTAGAGCATTCATGATCGCTCTACGGGCCTTGCCTATTGGTTATTAAGTTACATGATGTCGTCAATGGTTTTCAGCACAGTCAATACAGAAGCCGCTGCTTCCAATGTTGTCATCATCGAGGGGAATTCCGCAATCCGGACAATTTCCATACTTGCCGTATACTGAAGTATCAAACACGTTCTCGTAAAAAGTTTCTTTTATATTGCTTTCGACAATTCGAGAGTCATAAAAGTCGTTCGAATCTTCAAAGTCAATGAAAATGTTGGCCTCTCGTTCGACTTCGACTGTTATTGTACCTGAAAATATGTGGTTGGTTTCATTACCGAGGATGATTTCTTTTGTGTCGTCATCGCGTCCCCAATAATCGTATGATGAGCCGAGCAGATTTACATGATACTTGAAAAGATATATTACTTTGTCTGCATCTCGGCTGCTCCGCTCTGAGGATTCGAATTCCCAGGAGTCGATTTCGTATTCATCAATCCCCTCGGTCCCGACATGTGAATTTTGAATATCAATATAGTCTGTGCCATGATATACCAAGTCGTTTTCAATGCTCTCGAAAACATCATCGCGGATATTGGCGCAGTAGTCATCGTCGGTCATGCGCAAGGCAAGTTCGACCGTGTCGCTCTGTTTAACACCGTATTCATCAGAGACCGCCGTGTAAAATTCCTGGGATTCAAAAGCAATAATGTTTCTTCCGGTTTTTCTAAACTCGTCTATCAGCATTGTGTGGAAAACCCTTTGCTCATTGTCAGTTTCCCACCAGTCGGCTTTCACATCGTCGGTTATGAAGATGATATCCTTCTTCTGTTCACATGCGAACTTCAGCAACTCTTTCCAGATAATCAGATCTCCATATTTGCGAACGCCGTCCTTGTTTTTGGCGTCCTTGAAGCCAGGCGGGATCTCTCTTTTATACCGATCTTGTCCTTCTTCGCACCATTTGAAAATCTCTTCCTGTGAGGGGGAGGGGAGCACATGACCATACTGTTCAACCTTTTGAACCAACTCCATAACCTTATCCGAGCCGTTCCAGTAATGAGAGCTGAGTTGAAGACTTTTTCGCTCCTCAAAAAACTCTTTTGTGGTGATCTTCAATGCATCCAGCAGTGCAGCTAATTCACGATGCAAGTCATCTACGCCTTCAAATTGAAGGCGTTTGAGTTGGTCACAGGAGGACAGTATTTTTGCGCGGGCCGATTTGACCTGCTTCTCTGTGCCCTGACCAATATTCTTAATTTTCTTTTCCATGGCAGCAAAGGATGCCTTGCAGTGCTTTCCGAATTCCAGCCTCACGGTCGCAGGCAGATAGAGAGACTCGACAACTTCCGTCAGGCATTGGAGTCCAAACTCAGAAAAATCTGGAGAATATCGGTACAGGTTCAGCAGCACGTTTGTATCCGGTACAATGATGTACTTTTCATCATTCACTAATTTCTTTATCTCCATTGATTGCCCTCCGTCCTCTTTGTAGGTTGCTGCTGTCCTTTTAGCCTCTTTTTGTCTGAGCCGCTGGTGCGGTTCGAGCGGCGCTGTATACCGTGGCTATTTCCCTTATAGCACATTCACACAAAGACCGCAAGTTTTGTCGTAAATGAGAGCGAAATCATGATGTTGTCTTTATTTAGACCTGTTGCTTTTTGCCTTCTTGAGCTCGCGTTCTCTGGCCGGGGCAGACTTCTGCTGCTGATCCAACTGCGCCTTATAGCTCTTGAGCCGCTCCAGCACAGAGGGACGTTCTTCATTCGTCGTCCGGGCCTCGCCTTTGGATGAGGTCGAGCTGGGCGCGGTAGCGGGCAAGTCTGGTCCCGACCGAGATCCTTTTTTTGACGCCACCTCCTGACGCTGGCCCACAGGCGGCGCTACACGGCCTTTCTCCTGGTGGCGCTGGTCCTGCTCGACCTGCGGGGCATCCTGCTCAATGTGGGCTTCTCTGGCCTTGGACGGGGTGGCCTCCTGCGGTGGCTGCTGTGCCTGCTCCGGCTGGCCGAGGCACTGGATACGCTCGAAAATTAGGTTGGCCCGGTCGATCTCCGTTACCGGCATGATAACGTCTACCACCTTGCCGTGGCCGTCCGTATCCCGAATGGCGGAAAACAAAATTTTCTGTTTGCCGGCCCTCTTTTTGAATGCCTGATACTGCTCCGGGGACATGGCGAACCGGCGCACGTCGCGGGTCTCTCGCAGCATCTTGGCCATGTTGACTTTGCCGGAGATGGTTTTGTGATTCTTTGCCAGCGCCATGGTCAGTGCCAGCAGGTTCTTGAGGGCGGAGCCGCTCAGCCGGACAGCCACTTCACTGCCAGAGAGCATCATGCGCACCAACTGGTCCGCTGCTTCACCGCCTCCTACGTTCATGTTCCTGCACCTCCTTCTGGTGTTCTTCTGTTTTGTGAATGTCCTGTTCCATGACAGGCACCTGTTTTTGAATCTCACGGCAGAGCTTCAGCTTTTGCCGCTCCGCGCGAATCTCACGATTTAGTTCCGCCAACTGCTCATAGACTTCTGCTTTTTCCGCTATCAAACGCTCTCTGGGAATGCCGCTGCGCTCCAGTAGGGCTGTGGCTGCCATGTACTGTTCAAACTCCGCTTCCATGCCGGTGAGGCCCTCTTCATAAAGCGCCTTGCTCGGAGCCAACGCTTCCGCGTCCGCCAGCGCCGCGTACAGCTTCTGGCGCTTCTTTTTCCTCACATTGAGGATCGTGCGCTGCTTCATGAGCTTGGACAGCAATCCCTCTGTGCGGGACTGAAAGGCATCCATATCCGCCTGGGTGACGATCTCATGTTCGCGCAGGAATGCGAACTGTGCCCGGTACTGCTCAAAGCGCATGACCTCCTGCCGGAGATGGGGCGTCATGCGGGGCGGGTATTGCCGCTGCCGGATCTTGCCCAGCAGGTAGAGGTAGTGAACATAGAGCGCCAGAATGCCCGTGTACTTTGGATGCTTTTGATACGGCTGATACTTAATCCGTGAGAGCACAGCGGGGCGGTTGCCAGCTTCGATCTGCGCGAGATTGCCCTGAATGGCGGCGCGGATACCGTCTTCGGTGAACAGTGGGTTCCGCCTGCCGGGATACTGGAATCGCTCCTGCCCCCGCAGGCGAAAACCCAGCCGATCACCGTGGTGGATCTCATAGCCCATGTGCTCCATGAGCAGGAAAAAGTGGCCGAGATCATTGGCATCCTGAATAGCCGTCCGCAGATCCGCCTCCAGCATGGAACGGAATGTGGGCTGCCCTTTGGACTGCCGCAGCCATTCCACATAGCTGACGGCTTTGGCGGGTGCGCCCGACAGGATGACTGACAAGCCGTGCTCCCGGCAGAGCCGGTCTGAGATGCCGCGGATCTGCTGGTAGTAGCTTCGGGCATTGCTGTGATACTTTTCTCCGGTGAGTGCGTTGACGGAATTGAATACGATGTGCGCGTGGATATGCTCACGGTCTGTGTGGACGCCGATCACGGCCTGATACCCCGGCAGATGCTCACGCACAAATTCCTGCGAGATCTCCAGTGCCAGTTCCGGCGTAATCTCACCGGGGCGAAAGGATTGAATGATGTGATAAAGCTGCACACCGTCCGTTTTATTCCAGCGCTGTTTGACCGCGGCCATGTCATGGCAGGCCGTTGATGTGAGACACCCCTGCGCCGCCGTGAGGATATGTTCTTCCGTCTTATCTCCGTTGAGCACATACTCGATTGCCTGCTGCAGTCCGCCGCGGCGGGCGAGGATCTTCGTAACAGCCATTACTGATTTGCCACCTTCGCCATCTTCTGCTCAATGGTCCGCATGAGGAACTTCAGCTCTTTCATGTCATCCTTCGTGACAAATCCGGCGTTGGCTTTTCTGGCGATCTGGTTGATGTTCGTGCCGATGCGGTTGATCTCAAGGTAGAGTTCATGAAGCTCTCCGGGCGGGCGCTGGCGGATGGTAACGCCGCCGATCATCTCCCGGATTGCCGCGCTGACCGGCAGGCCGGAAACGGCGCAGATCTGCGACAGCTTCCTGCGCTCCGCATCGGTCAGCCGGACGGAGATCATGTGTGTTTTTTCGGGCATATCGCCCTCCTTTTCCGCGGCGCTGCCGCAAAATCTTCCGCCCGCAGGCGGCATTGGGGACTGGGGATGCCCCCAGCAAGCGCGTTTGTCATACAAACGCTATGCTTGCGCCAGCGCCGCCACGGCGGCGTTGGCTCCGGCCCTGCGGGGCAGAGGCTCTTTTTCAAGTGGTAGGATGATTGAAATGTTGTGCGGGCGCAGCCCGCTTCCTTGCAAAAAGAAATCAGCGTTCCGGGGCTGAACGCTGACGAAGACACTTTTCATTTGCGCGCTCTACCGGAATGCCGTCCAGCGCGAGGGCTTTCTTATCCGGGATAAAGGCCGCGTACCTGGCATAGTCAAAACCATCGGCCTCTATCAGCAGACCGCCGATCTCGTCCCGGCTGGTGACGAACAGGCAGAGAAATGTTTCCGATTTTTCGTCGAACCTCATATTCGATCCATTTCGGGATATAAAGGAAACATCCCGCCAGAGCTCGTTCCTATAGCGGCGGTACTGCTCTTTCGGCAGTTCGATCACCTTTGTGATCTGGAACCGCGCCTTTTCAGGAAAGGGCGCTTTACCTACTAACTCCCGCACACTGCTTGCTTTCCGATAAAAACTTGCAAAATTTTCTGACATACTTCTCTCCTTGTGGCAGGGTGTTTTGTGAACACCCTTATAGAAAAAGCAGGGTGTTTTGTAAACACCCTGCCCTTGAAAATACGTTTTTACTTATTTATTACCGCGCATCAAGTTCTTTGGCCTTTTCCCTTTTCCGCAGTTTTTCCATTGAAAAATCAAGGATGCGCTCTTTCCGTGTCTGCAGCATTGTCTTGTAGAATTGCTTTTGCAGATCCGAAATGAGCGGAGTCTCGTCCACGATGCGGGTGATCTCGCCCATATTGACCCGTGGGTGAATTCGCTTCAGTGCTTCGTTGCAGTCCGCATTCCTTAGCGAAAAGATAAAATCAAAATAGTTGATTTGCTGACCATGGATTTTGATTCCGGAAAGCGGGGGCGCAAATATTCGAAGCTCCCGTTGCCGATAATCTTCCAAAATGTTCCGCATGGCCGCTTCATCCGCTTGCGGATACAGACTGCCGCCGCAGCCGTACACGGGGGCGATGGTGATTGCATCTGTTGCGGTGTTATAGAGGAAGCCCCAGTTTTCGTTGTTTCGATTTCCATTTCCAATCAGCGCATCTACGATGAACATATCCCAAAAATGTCGCTTCAGGAATGCAGGTGGGAACGTCGTTTGAGCCTCCATGGCCTGCATGATGTCAGATAGTTCGGTACTGTAACAGCTATGCCCGTAATCGATCACCGAATTTTGCAAAGAGGCAAAATCCTGCAGAACCACTCCGGGGGACGTGAAATCTTTGCAGGCAACGACGACCTTTTCCTCGCCGTTCTTCCGATAAATACCAAGGATTGTATCTTGGGCGCGGATTCCAACGCTGTTGAAAATATGGCAGCCTATATACTCTGCAGCGTAGCTGGTGGAATGGCCGGAGTTCTTATTCTTGGACGATGTGGCCGGAAACTTCAGCAAATACTGCTCGCCCTGATAGATCACGGCCCGCTTTGCGCCGCTGCCGCCTGGGTATAACTTGTTGCTGGTGGGAAGGTTCGTAAAGTCAAGCAAGCGGCACCACTCCTTCTTTGGATAGAAATATCATTTTCTGCCGACTGACTTGAGCTTGGCAAATTCCAGATCACAGTCGCATCCGATAAGCTGGAACCCGCACACGGGGCAGCGTTCCACATCTCAGTTCAGGTGGCGGTAATGTCCCGGCATGGTGCCGCAGTCAGGGCAGCGGGTGTCTCCGTAGCGTTGATCGCGTCCGCCGCCTTGACTGCGGCGATCCTCTGGTTTAGCATTTGATCCATAGACACCACCTCTTGGACGGACTTTTACTTTTATTGTACCGATTTCCCTGCGCTATCGCAAGCCCTTTTGGCGAACAGCAGCCGGGTCACGCAACTTTTTCCAGCTCGGTTTTGATTCTTCCTTTTGCCAGATCTGCGTAGACATCCGACATCTCAATGCCTGTAGCGGAGTAGCCCTCCAACACAGAGGCCAGCACCGTTGTGCCGGAACCGGCGAAGGGGTCCAGAATGTGGCCGCCCGATTCCGTGATCTTCACAATGTCCTGCATGAGCTGCAAGGGCTTTTCCGTGAGATGGATTCGATTCTGCGGGTTACCGTATTTGAACACACCGGGGAGACACGGCACCGGACGGCTGATGGGCATATCGCCATTGGAACCCCAGACAATGTACTCCGCCTGCTGACGGAACCTACCCTTCTGAGGGCGGCTGTTGCCCTTATCCCAGACAGCGGTGCCGCGCCAGATCCAGCCAGCCCACTGGAGGGCATCGGTGGCTGCGGGAAGCTGCCGCCAGTCAATGAACATGCACACTGGCGCACCAGGCTTGCTGGCTTTTCTCGCCTCGTACAGCCACTCCGCTGCCCAGCGGGTCCAGGAGCGCTGATCCTTGGCGTCGCCGTCAAAGGGCGGGGGAGCGTCCTCTTTCATGCTCGAATACTTCTTGACGGTGGACTTGCTCTTCTCAGACGGCGTCCGACCGCCGGAGGCATACGGGGGATCTGTGATGACCGCGTCAAAGGTGCCGGGGGCAAAACTGCTCAGTACCTTCAGCGCGTCACCGTGGATAATCTCCCATTTCTGGTTATCGCTCATGCGTTGGATTCTCCTTCTTTTTGTTATTTGCAGAAATGCTGGGGGATAACTCCGTTTCCACGTATTCGCTGATGATTCTCAGCGCTTCTTCATAGCTGTGACAGTCGCCGCCCATAATACGGTTTTGCATCTCCTTGGCCTCATCTGCCATGCCACACTGCCGCAGCGTTCGGCTGGCGAGGCCCATGAGATGAAAAATGTTGCCGTTCTGCCCGATGAGAGGGCAGGACGGCTTTTGACGTTCCTGATCCAATGTCTTATCGCTCCTTTCTGCCGGAGCGCCGGGGCGGCGTCCGGCCAATGGCCTTCTGATCCGTCATCACGGGAATGCCCAGATCACCGGCGCGGTAAATATGCTTCCACATGTCATCTGTCCAGATGGGTCCGTAGACATTGAGCTGCTGGCAGGACTCCAAAAGCCGCAGGGACATCTCCTTGACTTTTTTGTCCTGTTCCGGGTGTTTTGGGTCCGTGATGGGCGGAAACAGCAGATGCGGACAGATGGGGATATCGCCGTCTGCGAACACCTCCTGGGCCTTCTGCCGGGCAAATTCAATGTTCTTTTCCACATCGCCCCGCAGCGGAGCACAGATAAACACCAGCTTCGGGCCGTCCTGCGCCCATTCCAGCGTTCGCTCCCGAAACATGGACAGATACTGCCCAATGGCCTGACGCAGCGAGTCGTAATCCGCAGCGCTGGGATGATAGACATACCAGTCTACATCGCCATGATCATCCCACAGGTGGGGCATGACGCCGCTGCGGAAGTTCGGGTTGCTGGGGACAGGCTTCTTGCCCCACACGTCCTTGAACTGCAGCAGCGTTCTGTCTACCACGCCCTCCTTGCGGTTTAGAACCGTGAGGCGGATGGCGTCGTATTGATCGGCAACATGGGCAGAGAAGAATTCCGCCCGCACGCGCAGATCCTTACCAAGTTCGCCTACGCAGACACGACCGGAGTATTGCGGACGATCCATAAGGCCGCTGCCATCGAACAGCTTTCTGAGTTCCTGTTCATAACGCGTCATCGTTCCATCCCTCGCTTCTTCGGCTTTTTTGCTTGGGGAGACTGCTCCTGCTGGGGCTTGAGGATGTCCTTATCCTTACTGCGCAGGACGCGGCGGCCGCTGTCGGAGATGTGGACCGTAATATCTTTCAAGTCGTTGGAGATCTCTTCGTGGGGCAGAACAATAATGGAACCGCTGAAGCGCAAACAGCCGCGCACGGTCCCGAATACCTGACAATGCCCGGAGAGGAGCGGCCCTTCCGCACGGTCAGCACCGCAAAGGAGCTGCGCACAGCCGGATGCGCGGGTACGGCCATACATCAATGCGCCTCTCAGATATGCGTCATCTTCCACGCGGGCGGAACCATACAGAGCGGAGCCATAGGACACATAGGCTCTGTCACAGGCAATGGCGTCATTCATCAGAATTGAGTCCTGGTCCACATAGGCGCTGCCGCAGGCAATCGCGTCATTGAAGATCCAGGCAGCGTCATCCGGGTCAACAGCCAAATTGCTTTCACTTTCCACGAAGCCGCCCAGGTCTCCAGCCTTTGCCCAATCGCCAATGTCCTGCAAAGCACGAATGCGGTGGAGGAAGGGATAGGTCTTGTGGGCGATGTCAGTGATCTCGTATTTTGAATTGCTCATTTTTCATTTCTCCTTTACGCTGCCATTTCGAAGGCGTTCTTCTGCATGCCCTCTGCGCGGAACCGGGCATCAATGTCCGAAAAGGTTTCCGCACGGTTGAATTTCTCAGACACCTTTCCGGGGAGCGCCTGCAGCTCCAGCATTCTTGCCCAGAGATTAGGGTGGTGGTCATAGAGGTGTCGCAATTCCTTCTTCTTGGCATTGGGACAGAACCAGCAGCCACCGCGATTGGTAAACTCATAGACAGGCGACAGCAGCCCCGCCTTGCGGCAGAGCTGCTTGGCATCATCTTCCGTATAGTGGTACTTTTCCAAAAGGGACACCTGTGGCCCAGTCAGGCGCAGCAGTCGTTCCTGCTCATCGCGGGCGATGCCAATGTAATGCACCGTGTCAGGCGGCAGTGTTTTCTGGTACTGGCGGATGGGGCGGATCTTGCAGTCACGCTGAACATAGCACTTTCCGCAGATGGGGAATGCGCGCAGCTTCCCCTTCTTCGGCCCACGGGTGACCTGCCCGGTAAACAGGTCCACATAGGTCTTGCCCGAGCGCAGCACGCGGACCGGCACCCCCATCTGTTCCAGCCGCGGGAGAGCAATGTTGTAGATAAAGTCCCGGTGCTCCGGCACCTCGCCTGAAATGGTTTTGTCGAACATCACTTCGCAGTAGACCGCCTCATCCAGCGGCTCGCCATGCTCCAACGCCAGCAGGATCGTGGCAAGGGAGTCCTTGCCAAAGGAACAGGATGCAATGTGCTTCAACGCTGCGACACCCCGGCTTCCTTGGCGCGGCAGGCACACTCCAGAGGCTCTGCCATGTTTGTCTGTTCCCACGGAGCCTGCTCGTGGGTGAAGTGGCCGTAGTTGCAGAATCGGCGGAAGATGGGCTTGTCCAGCCCAAGTGTTCGGATCATGCCGTCCGGCGTCAGGTCGAACAGGACGAGAATCGCCTGCTTCAGCGCATCGTCGGTAAACTTGCCGGTGCCGCGAGTGTTCACCTCCACCATGACAGGCTGTGCCTTGCCGATGGCATAAGCCAAGCTGACGGTGCATTCTTTGGCGATCCCTGCGGCCACGACATTCTTGGCGATGTAGCGGGCCATGTAGGCGCCGCTGCGGTCTACCTTGGTGCCGTCCTTGCCGGATAGCGCGCCGCCGCCATGGGGCGCGAGACCACCGTAGGTATCCACCATGAGTTTGCGCCCCGTGAGACCGGTGTCTGCTTCAAAGCCGCCCTTCACAAATCTGCCGGAGGGATTGATGAGGATCTTCGTGTGCTCGTCCGGAGGAAGCTCCCGCAGCGCGGGCAGGATGACGTACTGCATCAGGTCGCGGCGCAGGGCGTCGAGATCGGCGTTCTCTTCGTGCTGGCAGGACAGCACGACAGCGGCGATGCGCTTGGGGAGTCCGTATTCGTATTCCACTGACACCTGGGATTTTCCGTCCGGGCGAAGCTCCGGCACGATCCCCAGTACACGCACGTGAGACAGCATGCGTGTCAGACGGTGGGCAAACACGACGGGGAGGGGTAGAAACTCCGGCGTTTCATCGCAGGCATAGCCGTACACAATACCCTGATCGCCCGCGCCGGTGTCCTGGGTTCCCTTGACAGCCCCTGCGATGTCGGGACTCTGCTCATGGGTGATGACTTCGACCTCATAGTCGCTGCCGCCATATCCGGCTCGCTGTACGGTCTTGCAGATGATGGAGGGGATGTCCGGGAGCTTCACTGCCGTGATCTCGCCGGCCGCGGTGATCTTACCTGCGGTGGCCATGACCTCGCAGGCCACACGAGCGGAGGGATCGTGCTTCAGGCAGGCGTCCACCACGGCGTCCGCAATGGTATCGCAGAGTTTGTCCGGGTGGCCTTCGGTGACAGACTCGGCAGTCAAAATATAGTTATCTTTCATTTTCGTGTTTCTCCTTCTTGGGATGATTTTTGTGAGGCTCGGGCCGTATAGGAACCGAGAACACCATTTCATTGGTGTACTTCTTCTGGTACTTTTCGATCTGCTGCTCCGTCAGGGAGATAAAATCTTCGCGCCCGACTCCGGCCATGAAAAAAGTGCCGCAGACAAAGTCATACGGCACTCCGTGGTCATCAGTCAGGGCACGGTTCATGGGAAGGCCCAGCAGCTTTCCTTCGTCGTTGCAGACAATGCAAACGGGTTCATCGAAGGCATAAACGGCCTGAATCGTGCCGCCTACAATCTTCTGCATGGATTCGAGGCTCCCGTCGATCTCCTGCACAGTGGGCGGAGTCATCGGCTCCACCACGAGGATCTTGAGTGTTTCTTTGCTGATAAGATTCCCTCCTTTATAAAATAAGCGGCAGCAGCAGTCTGAGACTGCCGCTGCCGGTATGGTGGTTAGTTTTTTGTTTTCAATGCCAGTGTCTGCGTTTTCAGCAGCGCGTTTTCGAGCGCGCGCTGGTCCTCGTAGTCCTGCCACCAGTGCGGGCGGAGAAAACTCAGTGCCTTGGTGGCCCAGATATAATCATCCCGCCCCAGAGACTCTTGCACGAGTCCAAGTCGGAACTTTTCGTATTTCTCCCGCACTGCTGCATCCACGCTGTCCCGTTCCAGATACCCATCCAGAAACCCACAGAGAACAGCCGCTTCCTCTGTCGTATAAAACACTCTCCCAGCACTCCTTTCACACAAACAGGCATCATTGTAGCATGGAGTGCCGGTTTTGGGAAGCGGCGGTTTCCACAAGATTCCACCGCAAAATTCGGCACAAACGCTTGTTCGATTCCGCGCGGCGTGGTATACTGATCGTCAGAAGCAAGGAGGAGGTGCGCCGGATGTCCGAGAGGCAGAGAACATGCATTGCCATTGATCTAAAGTCGTATTACGCGTCCGTGGAGTGCATGGCGCGCGGCCTTGACCCTATGACAACAAACCTTGTGGTGGCAGATATCAGCCGCACCGAGAAGACGATATGCCTTGCAGTCTCTCCTTCTTTGAAAGCCTATGGTATACTCGGCAGAGCCCGTCTTTTTGAAGTGGTACAGCGGGTCAGAGAAGTCAATGCGGAGCGGCAGCGCCATGCTCCCGGAAGACAATTTACAGGCAAAAGCACAGATGCCATGGATCTGAAAGCGGACCCGGCTTTGGCTGTTGACTATGTCGTAGCACCGCCCCGGATGGCAAAGTATATCGAGATCAGCACCCAGATCTACAATGTCTACCTCAAATACATCGCCCCGGAGGACATCCATGTCTACTCCATCGATGAGGTGATGATCGACGCCACCAGTTATCTTGGGACGTATCACATGACGGCGCGGGAACTGGCTCGAACCATGATCCTTGATGTGCTGCGCACAACGGGGATCAACGCGACCGCGGGGATCGGCACAAACCTTTATCTTTGCAAGGTCGCTATGGACATCATGGCCAAACACGTCGCGCCGGATGAGAGCGGCGTCCGGATCGCGGAGCTGGATGAAATGAGCTACCGCAGACAGCTTTGGACACACCGCCCCCTGACCGACTTCTGGCGTGTCGGAAAGGGCTATGCAAAGAAGCTCGAAGCCATCGGCATCTACACCATGGGCGATGTCGCGCGCTGCTCCATCGGGAAGGCCGGGGACTATTATAACGAGGCGCTGCTCTATAGGCTCTTCGGCATCAATGCAGAGCTCCTGATCGACCACGCCTGGGGCTGGGAGCCCTGCCGGATCTCCGACGTGAAAGCCTATAAGCCAGAGACAAACTGCATCAGCTCCGGGCAGGTCCTTCAATGCCCTTATGACTACGACAAAGCACGGCGAGTCGCGCGGGAGATGGCGGAAGCTGTTTCCCTGGATATTTTAGAAAAGCGACTGGTGACAGACCAGGTGACGCTGACCGTTGGATATGATATCGAAAACGTGGCATCCTCGAACTTCCGTGGGGAAACGGTGACGGACCCCTATGGCAGAAAGATCCCAAAACATGCCCATGGAACAGCCACCCTGACGCGAAAGACATCCTCTGTCCGCTGCATCACCGATGCGGTACTCAGCGTTTATGAGAGTAAGGTCGATCCGAAGCTGACGATCCGACGCCTGACGATAACCGCCAATCGGCTCGTGGGGGAGGATACGGTTCAGGCCGAAACGGAAGCCCCTACACAGTTCAGTCTGTTCGACGACATTGCCGAACAGGAAAAGCAGGCGGTGGAGGAAAAGGCACGGCTCGATCGTGAACGGAAGCTGCAGGAGGCCATGCTGGGCATCAAGCAGAAATTCGGGAAGAACGCGATCCTCTCCGGCGGCAGCTACATGGAAGGAGCTACCGCCAGAGAGCGGAATGGTCAGATCGGAGGACACAAAGCGTGAATAGAAATTACGACGATATCATCGGCCTGCCGCATCCGGAGCCGCAGACGCATCCGCGGATGTCGCTCCATGATCGGGCTGCGCAGTTTTCTCCTTTTGCAGCCCTTACCGGCCACAGTGCTGCCATAGCGGAGACAGGAAGACTCACGGACAGCCGCGTGATTCTGGACGAGTACGAGATGGCTCGTGTCGATGATGCACTCCAAAAACTTCAGGAGCTGCTGCCCCAGAAGCCTGTGGCATCCATTACCTACTTTGTGCCGGATGAGCGAAAGGCAGGCGGGGCCTACCAGATGATACACGGCACTGTGAAGCGGATCGATGCGGTCAGCGGTGTCCTTTTTCTGACAGATCAGCGTACCATCCCGATCACGGATATTTTTGATGTATCAATCGAACCGTAATAAATCAGTGACGAACATATTTTTGCAGGCGCCGTCTTGGAAGCAATAAGACGGTGCCTTTTCCTTTTGCCTTGATCCGAGACGACCTGTATGGATGCGACACAACAGCTGCCGCACCCTTGTCAGCGCTCCTGCCCTTTCGGTTTTACTTTATTCCTCTTTTGGGGCCTATCTACTTTATCGCTCCATACCTCGTCGATGGTCCTGTTCCACGCTTCCTCCAGCGATTCCACCGGCAAGTCATTGGCCTCGAAGCCTTGCTGGATCGCACGATAATAGTATGGGGACGGCAATGCAGGCTGGCGGCACATTGGTTCTGCCATGATGTAGGCCATGACGGAAACGGCTGCGCCATCTGCGGTCCGCACAGATACCTGCTCCTTGGTGTAGTGACGGGGATAGCCTTCGTAGCGGTCCAACGCCCGTTCAGACTCCGGTGTGAGCTTCCATAGCAGACCGTGGACGACGCTGCCTTTCTTAGGCGTGACAGTGGCAAAGCCACTGCCGCGAAAGCGCAGCTCATAGTTTTCCAGCGTCACAGGACCCACGATCTGGGCGTCGGGGCAGCGATGCGCCATCTGTTCTAAATTGATATTGCTGCCGTAAGCAAAATACAGTGTCTCTTCCATATCAGTCCTCCAGCAGAGTGAGTCCGCCAATCTTATCCAAATGGCGAAACATGGCCCGTGCCTGCGCTTCTGTGTCTCCCTCCGGCAGCGGACACTCCATCCCCGTCGTGCGAATGACATTGCTCTGCAAAAACCAGATGTAGCTTTCAATGTCCGGAAATTCTGTGGAGTCAAAGGTCTGATCCCGCAGGCGGCCCATGATCTCCATGGCGGTACCCTCATAGACGGTTTCTTCGATCTGTATCTTCAAAGGCTTCACCTCTCCATTCCTCTGGATTTTTTCTTCTTTTTGTTGACCTCGTAGCTGTCTTTGTCATACCTCCACGCCCGGTCGCCGTCCAGATTGGCCAGCAGATGGTTGCGGGTGTTTTTGAATTCCTCGCCGTTGAGTCCCAGCCGCACCAGCCAGACGCGGAAGGTGAACAGCTCATTGTCGCTCATGGTTTTCCGCATGACGGTGCTGCGCTGGTTAATGGCTTGAGCAGACATGGCAAGGCATAAATTCACATAAGCCGCAATCTTTCCAGCATGGAGCGTAGAGTTGAAACAACGCCACTCAACGGTTCCTCTATAAAACACAGAATGCAGATTCAGGGCATAATAGCGGGTCCAGTTATAGTGTTCTCGGTCAGAGATATTCCCTTCATACCAGATGCTTTCCAGCGCTGTGAGGTTTTTCGTTTCGTCAGAGGAGAGCTTGCGTGCTTCCTTTAGCATTGGCTCCCGCACCTTCTGGCACCAGCGGGATGCGCGTCGCTCATTGACCTGCAGCGCCTTGAACAGAATATCCTCCTTAGAGTACATGATGCTCAGAAGATTCTTCAGACTCTGGCGGTTATGGTTGGCGGCGTCCACATGAACATGGATACCGCAGGAAATGTTGGCTTTGGCCCCGGCATGGCGCACCTGGCGAACACATTCCTGCAGCCTGGGCAGCTCCGCGTAGGTGAGTTTTGGCGTCACCATCTCAACCCGGTATTCGATGTCGCTTGTGTGCATATACCCGCTTTCAGTTTTCATTTCCGTAACAATGCTGGAATCACTCATAATGCTCCACGCCTTGCCAGCCGGGTCTTTCACGCTCCATTTATCATATCCGCCTCCCACATAGTTAGGCGCTGTTCCAAAATAATTGGCGAGCGCCTGCGCTGCCTGCCTGCGAGTGAGTCCTGTCATCTCGACCTCGACACCAAAGCACTGATCCTTCATCCCAATCATGCCACAGCCCCCGCTTTCAATTCCTCATCCACCGCCCGGATACGCTTGGCAATTGCCTCAATTACATGGACGGTGACGCTGTTGCCTGCCTGCTTATAGGCCTGGGCATCGGACTGGATGGCGAGGATGCGGTCGATCTGCCATTCTTCAAAGCCCTGGAGCCGCAGGCATTCACGAGGCATGAGGCGGCGGATGCGTCCGCCGTTTTCCACGATACCCTGAATACAACTTGTCTCCAACGTGTGGGCGATATCGCGCCCGACGCGCCCGCGGCGGGTATTGCTGCCTGCAAATCCCAGATCCACCGAGTCACCGGGGAGCGCTTCCTTATATCCTTTCTTGGTGGCTTCCTTGATGAGCAGAACGCCGGAGCGTTCGCCTCTGTGGTTGGATAGGGTGGTCTGCCCATATCGGGCGGTGAGACAGCGGGCAGTGTCCGTTTGCTTTGGGTGCCCGGTGCATAGATCCACGAACGGCTTTTGGGGCGGGATCAGATACAGGCCGGTTTTCCCACCCATACCGCCAGCCCCGGCTGTCTGAGTGCAGGCTACTCCGTCTGCGTCATAGATCCGGGAGCCTTGCGGCCCTCCGAGGACTTGTACAAGAGCTTTTCCACCTGTGCCGAAGACAGGTAGTATTTTTCCGGCGCATCGCGGATCAAGATATCCGATAAGGAACAGCCTTCGTCTTGATTGTGGGACTCCAAAACATTTGCTGTTATGCACAGTCCATTCGACATGGTACCCCAGATCATCCAGTGCGGAGAGGATGACCGAAAAGGTTTTCCCTTGATCATGCGATAAAAGGCCGGGAACATTTTCAAGCAGCAGATACGGAGGTCGCTTTGCTTGAGCCAATCGGGCAATCTCAAAGAAGAGAGTTCCTCTGGCGTCGGCAAAGCCCCTCCTGCGGCCAGCGTTAGAAAATGCCTGGCAGGGGAAGCCTCCGCAGAGCAGGTCGAAGTCGGGCAGGTCTGCCGGGTCGATTTTGGTTGCGTCGGGATAATATCGTTCCTCCTTTCCCGGCTCATAAATGGCCGTATAGCTGGCATTGGCGTATTTATCGATCTCACAGTGTCCAACACACCGGAAACCGCCCGCGCGGGTCAGCCCGGAGCGGAAACCGCCAATGCCGGCAAACATATCAAAGTATCGGATCAGTCTGTATCATCTCCTTCCTGCAGCGACGCAAGAAAGCCGAGAACATCCTCGTCGATGCTCCCGGCCTGCGGCGCTGCTTGTGTGATTTTGATTTGGCGGCCCTGTAATTCCTGACGAACAGCCTGACGCACAGCGTCCAGCAGTTCCTGCTGGTTTTTGTGCTCGCAGATCATGCGGCACACATGATCTGTGCGCTTACCGGCTGGGATGTCCATCAGCTTCTTCCATGCCTGCCGCTGGATGGGCGAAGTCATGGAGAAAGACAGGTTCAGCCGCTTTTTGTTACTGCTCATACTTTTGTTCCAGCCGCTCTGTCAGCCATTCATAGCCTTTGGCATTCAGGGAAATGTCATCCAGAATGACGGGCCTGCACAGCCCATCTGCGGCAGAAACGTGGCGCTTGAGCAGCGCCGCACCGCCGCCAAGAAAAACAGCAGGCATGGCTCGGACGTCCAGACCGCTCTCTGCAATGGCGGAGAGCAGGCGCTTGGTGTATCGTTCCGCTTCCAGATGAATGATCTTTTTCGCATCCTCGTTCACATGGCTGGTGTCGCTGCGCAGGACACTTTCGATTTGCGCAGCCGTCATGGACAGGTCGAGGCTGCGGCGGATCTGCTCGCTGATCTCGTCCAGACAGCGGATCATGCCGAGCTCCAGGCTGCGGCAGGTGGCAGCGTTGGGGATGCGGTTATCCAGCCGCATGAGGTCTACCGTCCAGCCGCCGATGTCCGCCACGATGACAGACGGCTCGTTCAACAGGCCGCTCTGCGTCAGCACCGCGGCGTAGCCCTGGGGATACAGCGACACTTTGGAGATGGTGATGGCATAGTCCTGCCCCTCAAATCGAAAGGACACAGGCTTACCATCCCTGCACAGGTAGTCCCGGAAGGCTTTCTTGTCTCGCCCAAAGCTGGTGAGCGGCAGGCCGGCGGCCAGATGGACGTCGGCCACGGTCCCTGCATTGCGGTATTCCAGCTCCTTTGCAATAGCGGCCAGCGTAAGAAGATAGTAATCCTCCGTTTGGGTCTTGTCCTTTTGGAGCGGCTGGCGTCCGCTGCCCACCACGTAATATTTACCGCCGTATTCCAGCACATTGTTCAGTGTGTACGGCTCATGCTCATGGGCCACCAGCCCGGTGTGAAAGGAAAAATGCGCGGTTTTCATGGCAGCGTAGCCATGATCTACACCGATGATGACGGATTCGCTCATCTGGCCTCACCTCCATGACTGCGGTGTTTCTTTTTGGGCGCTTGCCGCTGGTCATACGCCTTTCCGGCACGGATGAGATCCTGCATTTCCTTTTGCTGCACATTCCAGCGTGTCTTGCCATCCCAGCCCGGATGCACCGCGCAGAGCCGTGGCAGGTACTGTTTCAGCTCCGGTCCCTCTCTGGGAAATTCAATACCGCCTTTGTAGACGATATCCTGTTCCAGTTCTGCCAGCAGCGTTTCATACCTTGCCCAATCCGTCTGGTCATAGGCGCTTTCGCCCGTGAGCTGCTCATAGGCATAATCTCCCACATAACTGAGCGTCTCAAAGCAGCAGTCCCCGTAGGGGATGACCCCCGCAAGCGAGTCCGGGTCCGCCAGCGCGGACAGATAGACGTCCCTTCCTTGGGCAATGAGCCAGGCACGGAAGTCGATAAAGCCGTCATCGCTGCAGCCATATTCCTTCATGACCCCGGCGGCGTCCCACAGTCCAAACTTGTCCGCAAGGTCCTGATAGGCGTGGAGGATATCATGGAAATTCTGCGCCTGCTCCGGCCCCATGGATACCAGCCGGTCTTTCAGGAAGTCCATCATAGCGTCCATGTCCTGTCCGCAGGTCTCCTTTGCACTCTGAATCAGCTTCCAGAAAGTATCTTTGTTGATTTCAGTGATGTTATCGTTCATGTCCCACCTCTTTCGCTCCTTTTTCCTTTGTTTTCAGGAGATGTGCCAACCCCATGCGCCCCAGCGCATCCGCGCAGATCGCTTCACGAAACGCGCGGTATTCCGGCGTGGTGGTGTCTACCTTGCCGAGAATGGCCCGTTCATAGGTGGTTCCGGGGACGATCTCCCATGTGACGGCATCGAAATGAGCTGCTTCCAGATAGCGCAGGAGGGTATGCCCGTCCGCCGCCTCAAACGCGCCCCGGTTATCTTCATAAGGGAAAGCGTCATAGGGCTGGAAGCCGGTGATCCGCTGCGCGGCGCGATACAGCCGAAAGCCCTCCCCATCCAGCTGCGCCGCGAATTTACAGTAGATATCCGCCGCTGACAATTCACGCCGCTCCATCCGAGGTCTCCTTTCTCGTCCAGAACGCAAAGCGTTCCAGGAATCGGACGCGCTTTTGCACCTTTCCGGCAGACATATCCAGTCCGTTCAT
>ULZT01047343.1_pt1 | contig 19384 bp, 12 predicted proteins | sample 1963371 | NCBI WGS metagenome assembly ULZT01 (sample SAMEA4835897, study PRJEB28245) | human gut metagenome | biome: gut microbiome; material: fecal sample | place: Denmark | collected 2008
GCGCGCGACGCTCCTTACGGCGATGAGCCCGCGACTTGCGCGGGCTGAGCGTTTCCACATCCCTGTACAGCGAACGCACCGTGCAGGCTACGAAGATCCAAAGCAGTACGAGGAAGCCGTACTTGAGGATCGCGAAAGTAAGTTCAGTGAGCATAGAGGCAACTCCCGAGATTGGGGTTGGTTACTCCTGATCCTGCGAAGAGGCCCAATACAGGATTCGGGTGCGGCCGATGGTGATGGTGTTGCCGTCGAGCAGCGTGGCCGCCTCGACATGGTGGCCTTCGACATACATGCCGTTGGTGGAGCCCAGATCGCGCGCGATGACGGTGCTGCCATTGTCGGTGACGTCAATCTCCATATGGCGGCGGGAGATGCCCGGATCGTCGATCACGATGTCGCAGTCGGATCCGCGGCCGATGATGGTCTTGCTTTCCGTAAGCAGATACTGGTGCTCGCCGATCTCCAGCATCGGGCAATCCTCGGTTTGCGCCTCGGTGGTGACGGGCACGGTGTTGCCTTGCACGGATTCGCTCGTCAGCTTGAAGTTGCTCTTGGTCAAGTCGAGGTCCTCTTCGAAGATCACCACGACCGGGCCTACGAATGCGTAATGCTGGTCCTTCGCATACTGGGTGAGGTTGTCGGCCAGCTCGTTGGCTAGCGCCTCGGCACCCCAATCGACGATGTTGTTGAAATCCGGTGTGCTGAGCTTGAAACGGTACTCGTTCGGCGCCACGGTACGGTCTCGCGTGACGGGCATGGCCTCTTTATCAATCTCACGTTCCAGCGCGCTGGAAAGGTCGACGGGCTGCAGGTCCTTGGACCCGAACTTGGCGAAAACCCCGTTGACGGCGCCTTCCACGCTCTTCTCAAATCGGTCGAGAACACTCATGCTTGTCCCTTTCTATCCTCACCCATCCTACGCGGTAGAGCGCCGAGCGCCAATTCGTAAGCTCTTTAATTGCAAAAATTTCATTCAATATTTCGGTCTTTATACCATCTAGGGGGTATATGATTCTGGGTTTGTCACCATCATTTCGATTCCATGCTGTGCGATGGATGTCTGTGGGAAAGGAGATATGGAATGGTGATAGGTTGGAAATATGACAGATGCGATTCGACAGTTTCCTCGTAAAAAAGCTCGTACACTGCGATTTTCCTGCGGAGCTCCGCGTTCCGCGCGTGTGATTGCAGACGGTTCCCGTGCATTGTTCCTGCGTTCCGACGGATCGGAAGACACCGTCACCTCACTGTGGATGAGCGTGATCGACGAAAACGGCAACGCCAGCGAAATGCTGCTCGCCGATCCACGCACGCTGCTCGCCGATGCCGACGCCGAAGACGTTCCCGCTGAGGAACGGGCGCGTCGCGAACGTGCACGCGAAGGTGGTTCCGGAATCGTCGGCTATTCCACCGACGCAAGCGGCAACCGCGTGACCTTCACCATCAACGGACAACTCTTCCTCACCGACATCGCAGTCGGCGTGACGCGAGCTATCGCCATAGAAGAAGACGAGCTCAAGCCGGTACTGAATCCGCGTATCAGCCCTGACGGGCAGCATGTCATGTACACCACCGGCACCTATCTGGTGAATGTCGATCTTGCCGATACCGCTTTCGACACGGCTTTCGGTGACGACGATTGCGAAATCGGAGACGCGATTTCGGTAGTCGCTTCAATCCCGCAAGACGGCGAATGGAAGATCGGCTTGGCGGAATTCGCAGCAGGCGAGGAAATGAACCGCTACGACGGCTTCTGGTGGTCTCCCGATTCCAAATATGTGCTGTTCGAAACCTACGATGAATCCCCGGAACCAATCTGGCATCTTTCGGACCCAGCTAATCCTGCGAATCCTGCACGATCCAACCGCTATCCGCAAGCATTGACCGCCAATGCCAACGTGCGACTGACCCTGCTGGAACTTGGCTTCGACAGCGACAACTGCTGCTACGGGGCAATCGCGAATGAGGTGCAGTGGGATCATGAAGCTTACGAATATTTGGCCGCAGTCAGCTGGACGAGCGGGCATGAGCCGATCATCCTCGTGCAAGACCGACTCCAGCAGCACGATCAGGTGCTCGCCATCCACGTGGGCGAACCGATCGCTACCATGCGAGACGCGGAAAACGGATTCACCGACGATGAAGGCGATCAAGTCGAAACCTTCTCCATCGCCATTCCCGAATATGCCGAAGGTGAACGCCCGGGCAGCACGCGCGTGCTCGAAAAACACAGCAACGCCTACTGGCTCGATCTGATCCACGGCACGCCCGCATTCACGCCGAATGGACGCCTGATCTGCGCGATGAACGACATGGATGCCGACACGAACCGCCTTACCGTCGATGGCGTGCCCTTCACGCCGGCCGGACTGCAGGTGCGCGAAGTGCTCAATGTGACCGACGACGACGTGCTCTGCGTGGTACAGCGCACCCCCGAACTGTTGTCTGACGACAGCCTGCCATTCCTCTGGCAGTCCAACGCCGCCGATCATGACGCCCGCAGCTTCGACGTGGTGTCGATCCGCTATGACGGCACATGGGAACCCCTCACCTACGCGCCCGGCCAGTGGACCATGTCTCGCGCAGGCAACGGCTGCGTGGTGACCGGACGCGGCATGGATGATGCAACTGTGCAAATGCAGCATTGCATGAACATCGTCACAACCGACGAAAATGGTACAGACGTGGCGTCAATGGTGGTCTCACCAATCGAAAACCATGCCGAAACCCCCGGATTCACGCCGAACGTACACTTCACCCGACTTGGCGAACGTGGCCTGTACACGGCAATCGTGCTCCCCTCGGCTAGCAGCGAATACGCGCATGCCGACACTCTGCCGGTGCTCATGAAGCCTTACGGCGGTCCAGGATTCCAGCAAGTCGTCGAAAACCAATCCTTCTACTGGGATGCGCAATGGTGGGCCGACCAAGGCTACATCGTGGTCACCGCCGACGGACGCGGCACCACCGGACGCGGGCCGAAATGGGACCGTGCCATCTACGAAACCATGAAATCCGTGACGCTCGAAGACCAAGTAGACGCCGTACGTGCGCTACCGGAAGCGTTGGCAACACTGGCCGCGCAAGAAAACAAGGAATCCTCGGAAACCACCATCCCGCAACCCGACCTCAACCGCGTAGCCATGATCGGATGGTCGTACGGCGGATTCCTTTCCGCGCTCGCCGTGCTGGAAGCGCCGGAAACCTTCGCTGCGGCCTGCGCGGGCGCACCCCCGACCGACTGGACGCTGTACGACACGCACTACACTGAACGCTACTTGGGTCTTGACCCGGCCGTGTACGAACGTAACAGCATCATCTCTGACGCGCCTCAGCTTGATCGCCCGCTCATGCTCATTCACGGATTCGCCGACGACAATGTGACGATCGCGCACAGCCTACGCCTGAGCCAAGCGCTGATGGCGGCCGGACGTAAGCACACATTCCTGCCGCTGACCGGCATCACGCATATGACCAATGACGAAACCGTCGCTGAAAATCTGCTGATCCTGCAGCGCGATTTCCTCGCGGAAGCATTGGAACGGTAGTGCTGAGCCGATAGCGCTGTAATGATAGCTGCAACAGCGCAAGCAAAAGCGACGAACAAAAGCAAAACGCGTTCCCCCGCGACTCCCGGACTGCCAAGCATCCGAGCGTCGTGGGCGAACGCGTTCCCTTCTCGATTGCCAACATAAAACAGGCGAAAGCGACTTCGCAAGCGAGGGGGTACCACATTTGTGTACCCCCCCCCAATTTGGGCTTGGAAAAGCCGAAAATCGTTAGAAATAGGCGAATATCAAGCAAAGTCGAAACGTGAATCACATCAGAAAACACGTGAATCACGTCAGATTTGCAATAGCAATATGCACGATCACGCCTGCACTTGCTCAAACAATCCCGGCGAATCGTCGATGACAGTCACCGGAATATACGCGAAAAGCGTCCAACTGCCGTCCTGCGCGGACGCGGTGAGCGTGCCCTGATGTGATTCAAGTTGCTTCTTGAACGAGGCAAGCCCATGGCCGCCAGGAAGTTCGTTATCGTGCCCGTCGGCTCCGGCTATCCCTTCTTTCATGGGATTGATTTGAGTGATTTCAATGGCATTCGGTCTAAGTATCACCGAAAGATCAACCTTGCTTCCCGGGGCAGCATGACGAGCGATATTCGCATAGATTTCACGCAGCAGATTATTGACAAGCTCGGCGGTCTCCCGCGATGCACTCGGTTTGCCACCCGCACAGTGCCGTATGGACGTGATTTCGAAGCCGAGTTTACGCAAACGTCGGTCGCCGTCGTTCATGGTGGCTCGCAGCAGATTGGCCAGCGCTTCGCCGTCAGCATCGCCGGGGAGGACGGTGGCATCCATATTCAATTCGTCGATAACGCGATGCACATTCGTCAATGCGAAAAGAATGTATTCGTTGATCTGACGCCAGTCTTCGGCGTCGGCTGCATCGGCTGCGCTGACAGGGCCTCCGGCAGCGGCACTAGGGCTGCCTGAAACGCCGGCAACATGCCGTTGTGCCACAAACGCCGCCGCCGACAAATCGCCCGTCACCGCATCGTGAATAGCGTCGGCAATGCGTGCGCGGCTTTCCAACTCCTGCAACCGATTCTTGTTTTGCGCCGCTTCAAAACGCTTCCGCGTCGTTTTCTCGCTCCAACTCAACGCCCTGCCGAGCAGCAGCACCATGGCATACATGCTGATCATGGAGACAGGGTTAGTGCCTGGGCCAGGAGGCGAAATCAGCAGGATAGTAGCAATGTAATATGTGAACAGCGCTGCCGCGATAATGACATTGGTACTGTACGCAAGCATGCCATAAGCGTAGAGATGCGTGGGAAGAGAATTACCCGAACTTGCGTAAGAGGTAAACAGATCGCCAGCATAGGCAATCACAATAATCGCCACCGACATGCTTTTTGGAAATAATGGAGATATCACGAGCACTGCAACCAGCATCGCAATCCAAACCACGCCAGATATGTCGGTAGGCGGTTCGTAACAAACTCCATATACGGTCCATACGAGCACGATCAACATGATGATAAAACGGATTGGATGCCACAAATTCGGATGCAACGTGCGCACACGATTCCGCCACGTAATGTACTGAGCTGCAGGTTTAGAACGCATTGGACCTCACCCACAATGCCACTGCCTGACGCGAAGTCTTACAGTTGAGCTTCCTTAAAATACTTTGCATATGCTTGCGGATGGTGGCTTCGGAAATCCCCAAACGCTCGGCAATCTCTCGATCAAGCATGCCCTCCGCACACAAAGAAATAATCTGCTCCTCACGAACAGTGAGCGAAGGCGCAGTCTCAGCCTCCCTACTAATACGCAAATTAGCCAACGCAGGCGTCTCAAACCCCTCCATCACCTCGCCATTGCACATACGCATAATAATCTGCGCCAACTGGTCGGCATTCTCCTTACCAACCAAACCCTGCGCACCAGCCTCCACCAGCTTGTCCCGATAACTCTTGATGGAAAAACTCGTCGCACCAAGAATCGGCATATGCTTGCCCATCAAACGCAACCGACGACAAGTAGCAGGCCCCTGCAAACCCTCCATCGACATATCAAGAATCAACAAACTGACATTGCTGTTCGCGTCCTGACAGCGTTCTATCGCCTCATCGCCAGAAGTCGCAGTCCACACCACATATGCGGTCGGCACTTTGCAGGCAATGACGGCACTGAGCGAATCCAGCGCTCGCGGATCATTGTCGACCAGCGCGATGCGATGAATCTTAGGATGCCTTTCCGACGTGGTCATTATGCGATCACTTTCCTTTCCCACACAGCCATTGCAGCCATGTTGGGCAGTTGGTATTCGCGGCAGCGGAGATATCGTCGTTGCCGTCAACGGGAGTTGTTGCATACGCATATGCTGGTGTGCTGGTGAGAGACAACGTCACCACCATCAGTAGTGAAACACATTTCATGCTTCCATAGTATGCGAGGATGACGCGCGGGGTGGCGATACAGTGCGTGACGCACTGTTGATATATCGTTATACAGCGCACATGCTTGTGCTTAGTTTTGTCTTAGCTTTGTTCGCCTAAGATGGAATTCATGACTATCACGCTCATCGATGAGGCGCGCTACGACGCCGAAATGGACGAAACGGTACTGCCTGCGCTGCGTAACTGCATGGCGGAGGGCTGGATGGAACCTGCCACCGTTGATTGGGACGGCAATATGCTACCTAAGCTGGAGCATTCTGGACGGTTGCATTACTACTGCTACGACGCGCACAAATTCGACGCATTGCGTGAAGACGGCGCATCGGGCATATTCCGCGGTGCGGTGGTGATTTCGCACGGATTCACCGAATTCGGACGCAAATACAGCGAAATGGTGTGGTACTTCCTACTGGCCGGCTATTCCGTATGCGTGTTCGAACATCGCGGACATGGCCATTCCACGCACGACATGAGCAACCCGAGCCTGGTATGGATCGACGATTGGCGCCGGTATGTGGCCGATTTCGCCACGTTCGCGCAGACCGTGGGTCGCGAAGTGGCTGGAGATGGTCCAATGTACTTGTACTGCCATTCCATGGGCGGCGGCATCGGCGCGGCCGTGCTGGAACGCTACCCGTCATTGTTCGACAAAGCGGTACTGTCCGCGCCGATGATTGCGCCGGTGGTCGGCATGCCAACGTGGATTGCACGCATTGTGGTCGGCGTGATCTGCGGGCTTGGCTTCGGCAAATCGCGCGTGTTCGGCCATACCGATTTCGACGGAAACCTCAATCCCGACGATTACAAGGGAGCCTCCGAAGCGCGCATCCGCTGGTTCCACAAACAGCGTTTGACAGACAAGTCATGCCAGACCAATGCTGCCACTTTCGATTGGGCAAACCAGGCGATGGCGCTTTCCCGAGCCGTGCTCAAACCCGACATGTGCGGAGCCATCGAAGCCCCGGTATTGCTATTCCAAGCCGGCCGCGACGTGTGGGTGCTCAACGGACCACAAGATGACTTCGTTGAACGTGTGCGAGAAGGTGGCGGTTCCATCGAAAAAGTGCGGTACAGCCAGTCATTGCACGAAATTTTCTCCATGCCGAATGCCGTGCTCGAATCATATCTTGACAAAATCCTCGTTTTTTTGGCGGCACCGAACGCAAGTTTGGCGGAATAAATCTGTTTTGCATAACTGACGTTTAGTATGCGCACCGTGTGCGTTACAATCGCCGTGAATTTGCCGTGAAAGCCGTGGAGAGAGCGAGGATAGGCCGTGGCAAAGCAAACGTCGGGACAGGCGTCGCAATCGCAGAAAACTTCCGAATCGCAAAAAAATGCGAAAAAAACCGCGAAAAAAACGGAACATGTGCTGGAGCAGACGCCGAAAAGTCTGCTCATCGGCACTGGCATGACACTGCTGGGCGGTGCCATGTGGGGCATGAACAGCACCGTGGCCAAACTGCTGATGCGCGACTACCAGCTGGATCCGGTCTGGCTTTCCTGCGTGCGCGCGCTATTCGCCAGCCTGATCTTCCTGGTCGGATCGGCCATCACCACGCCGCAGAAACTCGCCGGAGCGGTCAAAGACGCCAAATCGTATCCGAAATATCTGGTCACCACGCTGATATGCGTACTTCTGGTGCAGGTCTCCTACCTGATGACCATCGACTGGACGAACTCCGGAACCGCCACCGTATTGCAGACGCTCAACCTAGTCTTCGTGCTCACCTGGGTATGCCTGCGCGTCAAACGACTGCCTCTCAAGCATGAATTGGTCGGCGTGCTCCTGGCATTCGCAGGCACGTTCCTCATCGCCACCGGCGGCAACTTCGCCTCGCTGTCGCTGCCATGGCAGGGGCTCGCATGGGGACTGGTTGACGCAGTGAGCACCGCGGCCATGTCCATCCTGCCGGTCATGCTCATGCTCAAATGGGGCAACATGACCATCAACGGCATCACATTCCTTATGTCCGGACTCATTCTATGCCCGTTCGCGCAACCGTGGGCGAACATTCCCGCACTGGACGCGCGAGGCGTGCTCCTGCTGCTCTACACCATCGTATGCGGCACGTTCCTCGCGTTCTGGCTCTACATGGCAGGCGTGATGCGCGTTGGCGCGGTGCGTGCCACCATGCTCGGCACCAGCGAACCGGTCATGGCCACCATCACCGCAGTGGCATGGGCTGGCGAAACGTTCACCTTCACCGACCTGACCGGCTTCGCTATGATCATCATCATGGTCTTCCTCGTGCGCTAACCCTCTCCACAAACTGTCCGATTCTGCAGAATCGGACACTTATGGTGCGCACGTCCGACCACGAGTCCTGATTTTTCAGTCACTGGAGGTGTCGGGAGCCGCTGAGCCTTACTGCCGCTTGGGAAACGAAAAAGGCCGGAACCTTTCGGCTCCGGTCTTTCATCATGGTGCGAGCGGGGGGAGTTGAACCCCCACGAGCATACACTCACTGCCACCTGAAGACAGCGCGTCTACCATTCCGCCACGCTCGCAGACAGTGAATTAATCTACACCAAAACCCACACAACCTCAAATCGGCGTGTCGCGCCGCCATTTTCCGTAGGAAAATTCAAGCGGCGCGACGCGAGGAGGGAGGAAGCTCTGGGAGCTTCCGTACGACGGAGCCATCCTTAAATTCCGCCATTTTCCGTAGGAAAATTCAAGCGGCGCGACACGCATGAAAAAAAGACGCCGACGGGTTTGTTCGTCGGCGCCTTGGAATGCGGAAGTGTGGTTCAGCATTCGTTTGGGCAGAAAGCCCACGTGAAATGCATTAGCCGCGGGAACCGTTGGCGTAGAAGCGGGCCAAGGCTTCGTCGCGGAATTCGTCGAAATATCCGCCGTCAATCGACGCGCGAATGTCGTCCAGCAGCTTCACGAAGAAATGCTCGTTGTGGATCGTGGCCAATGTGAAACCGTTGAATTCGCGGGCGCGCAACGCATGATCCACGTAAGCACGCGAATAATGCGTGCACGTGTAGCAATCGCAGCCCTCTTCAAGCGGGCCAAAATCATGCTTGAATTGCGCGCGCTTGATGTTGTAACGTCCGTCGCGCGTGAAAATCGCGCCATTTCGGCCACAACGCGCCGGTGCGACGCAATCGAACGTGTCTCCACCATTCTCGACACATGCGAAAATGTCGTCGACTGCAGCGATGCCGAGCACGTGACGTGGCCGGCTTTCCGGCATCGCATCGCAAATCCAAGCGCAAGTGTCGCCGATAATGCGCTTTTCAATCGCGCCTCCGATGCCAACGCCGTCAAAATCCAGCGAAGCGATCTGTTCGGCCGCATGCCTGCGCAAATCCTCATAATTCGCGCCCTGCACCACACCATACAGCGCCTGATACGGCTTGCCGACGCGTTCTTCGGTAAGCCTCTTATGCTCGGCAACGCAACGCTGCGCCCAACGGTAGGTGCGTTCCACGGAACGTTCCTGGTAGCCGCGCGTGTTCATCAGTGTGGTCAGCTCGTCGAACGCAAACATGATGTCGGCGCCGATCTTATGCTGGATTCCCATTGAAATTTCGGCGGAAAAACGGTGTAGTGAGCCGTTGAGCGGCGATTTGAACGTTACGCCGTCCTCGTCTACGAACGCGAGGCGCTCTTTGCCTTCGGCGATCACGTCGTCTGATTTCATTCCGGTCACATCCATGGCGAGGGTTTTCTTGAAGCCCGCGCCGAGCGAAAGCACTTGGAAACCGCCGGAATCGGTGAAGGTCGGACCGTTCCAGTTCATGAATTTGGCAAGACCGCCGGCTTCGTCGAGCACTTGCTCACCGGGGCGTTCATACAGGTGAAACGCGTTGGACAGCAGGCATTGTGCGCCGAGGTCCTTCATGGTTTCGGGCAGCACGGCTTTCATCGCGGCCTGCGTGGCCACGGGCACGAACGCCGGAGTGTGAATATCGCCGTGGGGGGTATGAATGGTGCCGGTGCGGCCGTATCGTGCGCCGCCGCGTCCCTTGCCGTCGGCCGCGTCGGGAAGGCGGGTTTTCTGCTCGAAATAGAAGGCGTCGCGGCGGCCCGGCTTGCCTGGTTCCGCTCCACGCGGATGTTCGATGAGGTTTTCGACTGGTGCCGCCATGTTCGCTGCGGCTGTTGCCGCGGTTTCGTGCGCCGCCGCGTTGATCTGTGGTTCGTTCAAGCTTGTCATGCTTTCAACTGTATGCGATAGCGCCGATTGCCGACGGTGGCTACGTCGTTCGCCGGCTGAATACGATTTTCCTTATATGTGGCAGATTCGTTCCGTTGAAAAATGTGATTTCCCTTATATGTGGCAGTTTTCCGAAAACAAGAGTCGTTAGGGGGTATTGAAACGACGTCTTGAACCCATCTGTGCAGAGGAAAGTGCCACATATAGCGCAAATGAGTTTTTGTGTGGCTGCATTTCTGCCACATATAACGCGAATGAGTTATCGAATTTCTTGCGATGGTTGTGAGAAGGCGTATCGGCTGAGGTTTGTCAAGTTGCATCGCATAGCCTCTGGCACCGTATGGAGAGAACTGCCAAGAGATTCGGTTGCTACTTTCAACAAACATTCAGGAAACTTCCAGAGCGAGTATCTTTACTCGTAGATAGCAGTTCGAGCGGCACGATTGCTGATTTGTGAAATGCCGCGAGACGAATAAGGAGCGAAAATGGCTGAAGAGAACGACCAGAACGCCGTGCAGCCGCAGAATGACGAACAGCAGACCGTGCCGATGCCGCCGGTTGATGCGGAACAGACGCAAACTTACGCAGGCGAGCCGTATGCTGCAGAGTCGGCTACCGAACCGATTGACATGCAGAGCGGTATTGAGAATCAGCCGACGGCCGCCATGCCTGTTGCGAACGACGACGCTTCGGCGGAATCCGCGACTGCGGCGGGCGATACTCCGGATTACGCTTCCGCAGCGGGCGAGCGTACCGTGGTTGGCGGTTCCGCGCAGGATGCGCCGGCCCAGCAGTACCGTCCGGCACCGGAATATGGTGCGTACGGTCCCGTGCCGACGCAGCCGACTGATGGCACCGCAGCCGCGAACGGCACTGCGAACGGTACGGCGAGTGACGCGCCGAATATGCCTCCGCAGCCGCAATATGGCACATACGGGCAGGCTCCGCAGCAGTCGCAGCGGCCTCGCAATCCTTTCTTCGGAAATCCGTATGTGGGTGGAAATCAGCAGAACAATCAGCAGAACGCGCAATCGAATAACGGTAATCCGTTCATGAAGCCCACGGCGCAAGGCGGTGCCAACGTGCCGCCGGCCGGGCCGAATAATCCGAATAACGGTAATCCGTTTGGGAATCCGAATAACGGTAATCCGTTCGGTACCCCGCAGCAAAATGGCGCTGCAGCCAAGCCGAAGTTCGCTTCCGGCGTGACCGGTCATGTGATGACCGGCGTGGTGGCGGCACTTGTTTCCGCGGTCCTCTGCCTCGGAGTCGGCTACGCGGCAATCACCAATGGATGGGTGACCGTACCCACCTCCAGCTCACTGGCCAGCGTGAAATCCAACACGTCCGGATCTGGTTCGGCGAAAGCCAAATCCGGCGAGGCCGCAGACTGGAGCGCAGTGGCGAAAGAAGTGTCCGATTCTGTGGTGTCCATTGACGTGGCAACCAGCGACGGCAGCGCCAAAGGCTCCGGCGCAATCATCAGTGACAAAGGCTACATCGTCACCAACAACCATGTGATTTCCGGCGCGAAGCAGATTCAAGTGACGCTTGCCAACGGCACCATCTACTCAGCGCAAATCGTCGGCACTGACACTACCACCGATCTGGCCGTAATCAAGCTCGACAATCCTCCGAGCAGTCTGAAGGCCGCGGAATTTGCCGATTCCGACAATCTTGCCGTGGGTGAATCCGTGATGGCCATCGGCAACCCGCTCGGCTACGATGACACCGCAACCGTCGGCATCGTTTCCGCGCTCAACCGCCCGGTGACCGTGGCCGATGACAACAACAACGACATCGTCACCAACGCCGTGCAGATCGACGCGGCCGTCAACCCAGGCAATTCCGGCGGTCCGACCTTCAATGCGGCCGGCCAGGTGATCGGCATCAACTCGTCCATCGCATCCACCACAACGTCTTCCGGCACAGCCGGATCCATCGGCATCGGCTTCGCCATTCCATCGAACCTGGTAAAGCGTGTGGCCAACGAAATCATTGACAACGGCACCGTGCAGCATGTGGCGCTCGGCGTCACCATCAAGAGCTCCACGGTTGAGGCGGACGGCGTGACCCGCGGTTGCACGCAGGTGCAGTCCGTGGTCGACAACAGCCCGGCAGCCAAGGCCGGAGTGAAGGCTGGTGACTCCATCGTGGCGTTCAACGGCAAGGCGGTGAACAACAACTATTCGCTGCTCGGCTACGTGCGCGCCTCCGCCATGAATGACAAGGTGACATTGACGGTCGTGCGTGACGGCAACACCATGGAGCTTGACGTGACGCTTGACCAGGAGGAATCCCAGACGAACTCCTCCAACAGCCAGAACCAGCAGAACAACGGCAATGATGGCCAGAGCCAGAACGGCAACGGTTACGGTAACGATGGTAACGGCGGCAATAGCGGCAACGGAAATGGACAGAGCGGCGGCAATGGTAGCAACGGCTACGGTGACGGAGGCGGCCTGTTCGACCCGTTCGGCCTGTGGTAAAGCACGACGGACCGCCGCGGTTGGCCGTGGATGGCTGCGGTCGGCTGCGGCTGGCTGAAATAAGGGTGATGACCACCCGATAGGCTGACGGCGAAGACGCGACTGGAGTTGCTTAATCGCAAGAACGTCTTGTGAACGTCATCGCGAGAACGTTAAAACCGCGGAAAACCAATAAAAGTTAAAAGCAGAAGCAGGACTGTGCAAACAATCGTACAGTCCTGCTTTTCTATTTTTGGCAATTGCGACACGAAAATCGCAAATGTTTGCTACGCTGGAAATATCTTTTTACGCCGTGTATCGATGGCTCGCGCGGGCGAGGCGCCGATGGGTTAACAAGGCGTCCGATACGAGCGTAAGGAGATTCTCATGCGTAGAATCATCGATATTTGCTGGCGACTGTGCAGGCAGGTTCCGTTATTGCCGATCACCATTCTGGCCGCGATTCCGTTGGCATTGCTGGGGGAGTGGAGGCCGTGGGGCGAGGCTGCGTGGGTTTCTCACGATTTGCATGCTGGCTTTGGTTGGCTGAGCGCGTTTAATCCGGGTGTTGGACAGTGGATAGTGATCGCGCTGGTCGCATACACGATTGTGGTGACGGTGCGTAGCATGATCGACGATCTGCGGCACGGCCATGTTGGCGTTGATCTGCTGGCGGTCGTTGCGATTGCGTCGACGGTTGCAGTGCAGGAATATTGGGCCGCTTGGGCCGTGGTGCTGATGATCTCATCCGGCGAGGCGATCGAGGAATTCGCACAGTCGAAGGCCGAAAGCAACCTGACTGCGCTGATTGACGCGGCGCCCCGAACCGCGCACGTGGTTGCGTTGCCGGGAGTGCGCGGGCATGTGCATGCGACGGGCAGCGAGCATACGGCCGACGTGACAGCCGACGGATTCCGTGCCGTCAGAATGTCCGATTCTGCAGAAACGGACAACCAAGACGGTGGGAAGCATGATTATGTGTCCGAATCTCCAGAATCGGACACAAAAGATGCTTCGCAAACGTATGATGCGGCTGGAGAGCGCTTCGAAACGGTCCCCGTCGATCAAGTGCGGCTCGGCGACGTGATTCTGGTTCTGCCTGGCGAAACAGTGCCTGTCGACGGCGAGTTGCTGTCGGGCGTGGCCACGCTGGACCTGAGCAACATCAACGGCGAGCCTGTGCCGCGTGAAGTGTATGCGGGCGCTCGCGTGATGTCTGGCGCAGTCAATGGTTCGACCACGTTGACCATGCGTGCCACGCAACTTGCGCAGGATTCGCAGTATCAGAAGATTCTCGAGCTGGTTTCGTCGGCGCAAGAGTCGCGCCCCGCTGTCGTGAAGACCGCGGATATGCTTGCAGTGCCGTTTACCGTGCTTTCGCTTGCGATTGCTGGGATTGCATGGGCGGTTTCCGGTTTGCCGCTGCGATTTGCGCAGGTGCTGGTTCTCGCCACGCCTTGTCCGCTTCTGATTGCCGCACCGGTTGCGTATGTGGCTGGAACAGGGCGTCTTGCCAAAGCGGGAATCCTGATTAAAGCACAGGACGTGTTGGAAAATCTAGGTCGCGTATCGCATATTTTCTTCGATAAAACCGGCACGCTTACCGTCAAGCAACCGCAGGTCGTGCGCGTGGAGAAGCCGTTCGAAACGAGTTCGCCGTTCAATGAAGACCATATTCTCATGATGGCCGGTGTGGTGGAAAGTTACTCGGTGCACATTCTGTCGAAAGGCATTGCGGCGGCTGGGCGCAAGGCCATGAACGACTTGTACGCGCGGTATACGTCGGGGCAGCGGTTGTGCGCTGAGCGTGATCTGCCTGGGCATGGGCGTGACTATCCGGTGGTGAAGAACATTGTGGAGGATTCAGGCAAAGGTGTTTCCGGCGAAGTGAATGGGCATCGGGTGCGTGTGGGGCGTTTTGCGTATGTGACGGCCGACGAATCCGGATTCATGCCGGTCCTGCATGCGTCGGGTGAACGCTACATGTCCGATTCTGCCGAATCGGACACTCTAGGAGTATGAGACGGAATGTCTGACGATGCGCAGTCTACAGTTGTAGCCCCCTTCATCACCCCTTCCGCTGAGGTGTCGCAGACGGCGCCCGTCCGCAAGTCCGAAACCGCAAACTCGCTGTTCGCTTCGCTTGCGCCGGACGAGATGGCCGCATACGTGGCGATCGACGGCAAACTGGCCGCCCGCATCGTGCTTCGCGACGTACCCCGTGCGAATACGAAACGTTCCTTGGCCCGCCTGCATGAGCTTGGCATCAAGGAGCTGTCCATGCTTACCGGCGACAAGGCAGCGTCCGCCCGCATCATCGCAAATGAGGTCGGTATCGATGACGTACAATCCGAGCTGTTCCCTGAAGATAAGGTTGCCGCTGTTAAGAACGCCACCGAGTCCACGCACCAAAACCAGTCCATGCCCGCCCGCATCATGCGGCGTATAACTGGCGAATCCAGGAATCGCCAAGTCACCATGATGGTCGGCGACGGCGTCAACGATGCCCCTGTACTTGCAGTCGCCGACATCGGCATGGCCATGACCGACGGCACGTCCACCGCAGCTTCCGAATCCGCGCAAGTGGTCATCATGAATGATGATATCGCCTCTGTGCCGCGTGCCATCGCCATCGCACGCCGTACGAAAAACGTGATGCTTCAGGCGGTGTTGGTCGGTCTCAGCCTCGCCATCATCGGCATGGTCGCAGCCGCATTCAACCTGATTCCCGTGGTCGTTGGCGCATTCATGCAGGAGGTTATCGACGTGGTCAGCATTCTGTGGGCGCTCACTGTGCTTTTCGACCGCGGCGAATCCGCGTAATTGCGGGGAGTGGTGTCATGCGCGGCGTTTTGGGGAAGCGTTTACAACGAGCTTGGCGAGATTTCTCCAGCGATCGATACGCGCATCCACTTGCCAAAGTCGGCTCCGGTCACGCCTTGCGACAGCAGGAACATGATTTTCGCATACGCGGCTTCCAGCGTCATATCACCGGATCCGATCGCGCCGGCACGAGCGATCGCATCGCCCGTCTCGTAATGGCCGAGCAGCACTTCCGCCTGCTGACATTGCGACGTGATCACAACGGGAACATCGTCATGCAGCACGTCGGCAATCACATCGGTCAATCCCGGTTCGTCGCTCGGCACATTGCCGACGCCGTACGCGCGCAGCAATACCGCTTCCGGACGCGGCGTAAGCATCGCTTCCAATCGCGCCGCGGAAATGCCGGGCGCCATATCAATCACAGCAACATCGTGACGGGAGTAAGGCTGAGGTGACGTCCAGCCGCAACCGACCGAAGCAACATCGTCTGCATACCAGTGCCATGGCATGCCCGTACGAGCCAGCGGTCCGACGGAAGGCGCCGAAAATCCTTCAAACGCCCAACTCGACGACTTGCTCACGCGATTTCCGGCAAACAGGTGATGTCCAAAAAACAGTCCCACACCGTGGAATCGTCCGCTCATCGCGGCGTTCAGCGCGCCCGTGACATTCGCAATGGCATCCGATTCGATTTTGCCGAGCGGATGCTGCGAGCCCGTGAAAATCACCGGCTTGCCGAAACCAGCCAGTGCATACGAAATCGCGGCGCTCGAATAGCTCATCGTGTCGGTGCCATGCAGCACCACGAACGCGTCGGCATCATCGTGATGCGCACGCAAGTCGTCAACCATCGTCTGCCAATTGTCGGGCGTCGCGTTCGACGAGTCGATAAGCGGATCAAGCTCGGTGAACGTGAACAGGCTTGCGTCCATGTGCGCGTCCTCCAGCAGGCGGAACAGCCATCCGCGAGTGTCGGCTCCCGGAATCAGGCCGTTCGGCGAGTCAATCATGCCGATGGTGCCGCCGGTATATGTGATGTGAATGCGCATTGCCACCTTCTTACGATTGCTTGGTACTTGATAAGTACTTGCTTGCGATTGCGGGATGGGCGAATTCCGATATTTCGGATTCCTACATCCCGCGATTCTGCGACTACTTGCGATTGTACGTGCATCTGCCGCGCTCATTGCGTACGATTAATGCAGCCACACGTTGGATTCATCTGGATTCAGTGCAAACACCAACGCCAGTGCGCACAAGGCGAAGAAGTCGTAAGAAAGTGCATAAGCACCCCTGTCGCAAATGCAGGGAATGCATTAGGCTAGAGCGCGTGACTGAAACTAATGAACTTCGTATTGCTGTAATCGGCGCCGGCCCTGCAGGCGTCTACTCCTCTGACATTTTCCTGCGCCAGTTGAAGAAGCTCGGCGAGGGGCTTGGCCTCGGCACTGCCGCGCGCATCGATCTGTTCGAAAAGCTGCCTGTGCCGTTCGGTCTGGTGCGCTACGGAGTGGCCCCCGACCACCCGTCCATCAAATTCATCGCATCAGCGCTTGAGAAGACGCTCGACAACCCCGACATCCACCTATATTGCGACGTGGAATTCGGCAAGGATGTGACCCTCGACGAGCTGCTGGAACGCTACGATGCCGTGCTGTTCGCCACCGGTGCCGTTGAGGACAAGCCGCTTGGACTGCCGGGCGCCGACCTGGATGGCGTGTATGGCGCAGCCAAGTTTGTGGAATGGTACGACGGTTATCCGACCGGCGCTCGCGAGTGGCCGCTTGAAGCTGAGGAAGTCGCCGTGATCGGCGGTGGCAACGTGGCCATGGACGTGGCGCGCGAACTTATGCGCAATGCCGACGATCTGAAGGAACGCACCGACATTCCAGACAATGTGTACGAGGGTGTCAAGGCGAACAAGGCTCGCGTGCTGCACCTGTTCATCCGCCGCGGTGTGGCGCAAGCCAAGTTCTCCGTACAGGAATTGCGTGAGATGGAGAAGCTGCCGGGAGTGCAGCTGATCATTAACGAAGACGATTTCGATTTGGATGAAGACACGATTGAAGAGGCCGGCAAAGACAAGCTGACCCGTCAGATGGTCGAAGAGCTGTTCACGATTCGTGAGATGGCGGAAGACATGGAAGATGACGGTGACGTGGATTACGAGGGTAATACGGCTGATCGCAAGTATTATGTGCACTTCAATTCCGCGCCGGTCGAAGTGCTGGGCGAGGACGGCAAGGTCGTTGGCATTCGCGTGGAGAAGACCGAAACGTCGGCTGACGGCAAGATGAGCCGCACCGGCGAATTCGAGGAGTATCCGGTGCAGGCCGTGTACCATGCGATCGGCTACAAGCCTGCCACCGCGCCGGGCATCGCGTACGACGAGCGTCACGCGCATCTGGCGAACGCGAACGGTGACGGACGCATCACCACGACCGCTTCGGCCGCGGACGGCGCGCAGGTGCGTGAACGTCTGTATGCCACCGGTTGGGCTAAGCGCGGCCCGGTCGGACTGATCGGCTCCACCAAGTCCGACGCGCTGCTCATCGTCACCAACATGCTGGAGGATCTGTCCAAGGCAGCCGAAGGTGGTCGTGTGGCGGCGGACCGCGATCCGGAATCCATCGACCGACTGCTGGAGTCGCGCGGTGTCAGGCCGATTGACTTCGCCGGTTGGAAGAAGGTCGACGCGTTCGAACGTGCCGAAGGCGCGAAAGAAGGCCGCGAGCACAAGAAGGTCATCGACCCGGAGCAGATGCGCGCCCTGGCTCACGCCTAAGGTGGGTGTTTGAAACCCGGTCCGATAGGTTTCAGACTTTTTTCATGCGTCTTGGGTGTCCGATTCTGGAGAATCGGACACCCAAGACGTTTTTATCCTGTACTTGTCCGCTTCTGGTGAATCGGACATGTAATGTGCGCGAAAGACCTGCTGGATGTCCGTTTCTCCAGAATCGGACATCCGGGGAGAAGCTGAGCGTGCGAACTTCCGCAACTGCCCCTAGTCCTTTCCGCAGCCCAGTCTCCAGCGCATATCCAGCAAAAACTCAGACTCCGTTTCTACGCTGGTGCCCATGAACGGCAAATTGCAGGTGCATGGCCATTGCAATGGCTTGAAGACAACGCTGTTATTCGCGTTGATGTGGGGCGTCATCATGCTCATTTGGTGGGCGACCGGTGGCAGCCAGAGTACGCTCGGTATCTACATTCTCATCGGACTTGGCTCAACGTTCGCATCCTACTGGTTTTCCGACAAACTCGCGATCGCATCCATGCATGCGCAGGAAGTCAGCGAGCAGGAAGCGCCGGTACTGTACAAAATCGTGCGCGAACTGTCGGCAAAGGCGGGCAAACCGATGCCCCGCATCTACATCGCTCCGACCATGAGTCCCAACGCGTTCGCCACGGGACGTAACGAGCGTCATGCAGCGGTGTGCTGCACACAGGGCATTTTGCAGATGCTCAACGAACGTGAAATCCGCGGCGTTCTCGGTCATGAGCTCATGCACGTCTATAACCGCGACATCCTGACATCCGCGATTGCGTCCGCCATGGCCACCGTCATCTCGTATCTCGGATATTCGCTCATGTATTTCGGCGGCGGCCGTTCCCGTGACGACCGCGAAGGTTCCGATTCCGGCGGCTTGGGATTGCTGGGTGTGCTGTTGAGCACGATTCTTGCTCCGATTGCGGCGTCGCTGATTCAGATGGCGATTTCCCGCACGCGCGAATACGATGCCGACGAGGATGGTTCAAAATTGACGGAGGATCCGGAGGCGCTCGCTTCCGCGTTGAACAAGATTTCCGGCGGCGCGGCCGCGATGCCGATGAAGAAGACCGCGGGAACGCAGTCGGTGGCTGCGATGATGATCGCCAATCCGTTTTCGGCGGAAGGTTTCTCCAAGCTGTTTTCTACGCACCCGCCGACCTCGGATCGCA
>ULZT01039347.1_pt1 | contig 19120 bp, 12 predicted proteins | sample 1963371 | NCBI WGS metagenome assembly ULZT01 (sample SAMEA4835897, study PRJEB28245) | human gut metagenome | biome: gut microbiome; material: fecal sample | place: Denmark | collected 2008
TCTCACGCCGTTAACGTGGGTTCGATTCCCGCACGGGTCACCAGGAAAAGCACCTTAGCGTAAGCTAAGGTGCTTTTTTGTATGTCTAAAACCACTCGCTAGGCGAGTGCTTCGATAAAGATTATATTGATGAGTAATGAAACTCAAACGAAGAATTTTGGAATAGTACCAGTGGGGCAATTCCAGACTGGGTTATTGGCGTATCGCCGGTAGTCCTGTATTAAAAGGTTCCATTGCAAACGAAAGACTCGCAGAAGCAGGATATTTTAGTATCCTCAGGCGCTACTACGAGTCCCTGCACTTATGCGGTTGAACCGCCGTGTGCCGGTCGGTACGCACGGTGGTGTGAGAGGTCGGCTCTTTAGTTAAGAGAGCCTCCTACGCGATTCTTTTAGGTGAAAAAGCAAACAAACAGAGCACTTCATTCAAATGCATATAGCGGCTATTTATTTCATACAGAGACAAATAGCGGCACAGAACAGATATAATAGAAGAAGCTATAAAAAGCAGGTATTCACGTGGAGGACGATATCGTTTCTACATGAACACCTGCTTTTTTATTTATTATTTACTGGTGGAATAAATAGTGGTAGCCAAGTATTCATCACTGACCCAACCATAAATCCCATTGTAATATACAACAACCCAGTCAGGCACATTGCTGCTATAGCCGCATTCCCATACGATGATACCGTAGGGGATATTATCCATTTTTTCATAATTTGTACCGGGACCTTTACGCATAACCAGCCCATGATCAGCAGTGGTGTAGGTACAAAGGCTATCAATTCGGCTAAGCGTTACATCTGGAGCAACGCATCCATCCGGCAGAATAATGTCGGCATTGTTTTCGGTATAATCCTGTACTTGCAGCAAGCCCCAAAGGCCATTCTGTTTTGCCCATACGCAGCCATCGCGCGCGGGGGCTAAATCTTCATATTGCCCAGCGGAAATTATCTCATTGCCGTAAACATCCAGAACTAGCTTTTGTCCGGATTGATTTTTCACAACTACCATGCCAGATAAGTCTGCGTAAGGATATTCAACAGTTTCGTTCATGATGGACAAACTCATCTGCGGCTGATAAATGCAGGGGATTACTAAAGCACCGCTTTGGTCGCAATATCCCCAGTTACCGGCTGCATCCTTTACCGCGATTAAAGATTCACCGGCCATGCAGGCATCCTGGTAGTCGAAATCGGTTAAAATTGTACCGTTTTTATCCGCAACGGCAAAAGGTGCAGAATTGTCAACAAGATAACCGGCATATTCATCATCCCAAATGCCTTGCTGGATGCCAACCAAATCAGGAGCATACACCTGTTCGATGGGTGTGCCACTAAATGTATAGACACCAATAGCAGAACGGTAAATCTGGCTGTCACCTAAAATCCACTGGATGCCATACCCGCCGTGCCCGCCCAGCATGGTTGTAAAAGGCATTTGTTGGACAACCAGCTCCTGGTTAATCTGTTCTTCCAGGGCATTCAGCTTCTGGTAATCGTATGTATCATCTACCCCAATGGAGAGCTCCTGCTCACCATACAGGTACGGGATGCTTTCTGACAAATCTTCCAGAAAAGCATTACAGTTGGCAGCATTAAACAGGCTCCAGCGTTCGCCCTTGCGCACAGCGTACAGATTTCGGGCAGCGGCGTAACCGGCAGTGTGGGTTTCGCGGGAGAAGAGAGGAATCATCTCGTCAAAATCATATTGCGGCGGTAACTTCCAGTTGGCATTGCTAGTGGATGGTATAGCTGTGGCAACAGCTTCACTGGTCGGGGAAAGAGCAGCGGAGGAAGCAGGTTTATTTTCTGGCGCTGCAGCACAAGCGGTAAGCATTATTGCGGTGATAACACTGGCGGAAAATGAGAATAACTTCCTTTTCATGGCTTTTCACTCCCTGCGTAAATGATTTTTCGGTAAGATGAAGAAGTAATATAAGAAAATGAATTCATAAACCCTATAATATCTTATTTTATCAAAAATATCTGCTAATGGGAATAGCTAACAATTCTACATGGATAAATTTGGATAGTATGACAAAGATTGCAGAACTGGAGTGAAAGTCCGAATTATGGGATGAGTGATCTGCTATAATAGAGAAAAGCAAAACAGAAGGGAGTTTGATTATGCACCAGGAGAAAAAGATGCTGGCTCATATCAGTGAAGACGGAACCCGCGTCCAAACGGTAGCGGACCATTTGCAGGGAACGGCAGTCCTATGTGGGCAATTTGCAGCAGCCTTTGATGCCCAGCAACAGGGAACTTGGCTTGGATTACTGCATGATATTGGTAAATATAGTACAAAGTTTCAAAAGCGCCTGCAAGGTGGAGAGAAAGTGGATCACTCAACGGCTGGTGCACAGGTGGCTGCCCGATATGGTCAAATCCCACTGGCTTTTGCTATTGCGGGACACCATAGCGGCCTGCCGGATGGAGGAGGCCGAAGCGATACCGCGCAGGATGCGACAATGTTTGGGCGATTGAAAAAGAGCGTTGAACCCTATACCCAATGGACGAATGAGATTAAACTGCCGTCCATACCGCCCCAGCCGGAAATGATGAAGGAAAATCGTTTTACACAGGCATTTTATACCCGGATGTTGTATTCCTGCCTGGTCGATGCGGACTATCTGGATACGGAAAACTTTATGAGCAGCCCTAAACCGCGCGGACAAGGCCAGACAATGGATGAACTGCTGAAAAGGTTGAACCAATATACCGCAAAATGGAGCCATCCCCAGGGAACCTTGAATCAGCGCCGCAGTTCAATTTTGAGTGCCTGTACAACGGCAGGGCAAACAGGGCGGCGCGGCCTTTATTCCCTGACCGTTCCTACAGGCGGGGGAAAAACGGTAGCGTCATTGGCATTTGCACTTTCGCTAGCTGTAAAGAACCATATGGACCGGGTTATTTATGTGATCCCTTATACATCCATTATTGACCAGACCGCGGATGTGTTTTCGGAAATATTAGGAGCAGAAAATGTTTTGGAACACCATTCAGGGGTGGACTACTCTGCCAAGGAAGATGATGAGCCGGCAGCCTACCGCAAAGCATTGGCGGCGGAAAACTGGGATGCTCCGGTGGTGGTTACCACATCCGTGCAATTCTTTGAATCACTTTACGGCAACCATGCGTCACAATGCCGTAAATTACATAACATTGCAAATAGCGTGGTCATTTTTGACGAAGCACAAAACCTGCCGGTTCCTTATTTGCGCCCCTGCGTTGCGGCAATCGCGCAGCTGGTACAGCATTACCGCGCAGCAGCGGTGCTTTGCACGGCCACACAACCAGCTTTGCAGCCCTTGTTTGATGAACTGGCGCCTGGGCTGCAGATGACGGAACTTTGCCCACATCCCAAAGAGCAATATCAGGCGTTCCGGCGTACAACGCTAAAAATGCGCGGAGAGTTGGAACAAAGCCAGCTTGGCGCAGAACTGGCAGCGCAGGAACAAGTGCTGTGTATTGTAAACCGGAGAAAAACAGCACAGGAATTATACAATAACCTGCCCAAAGAGGGCAGCTACTGCCTGACAACATTGCTATACCCAGCCCATCGCAAACAGTTATTGCAGGAAATCCGGGAACGCTTAAAAGATGGGCTGCCCTGCCGTGTGATATCAACTTCTTTGATCGAAGCGGGTGTTGATGTGGATTTCCCGGCTGTGTACCGCGAGGAAGCAGGTTTGGATTCCATTTTGCAGGCGGCGGGGCGCTGCAATCGAGAGGGAAGACGCCCGGCGGAGCAGAGCTTGGTACAGATTTTCACATTGGAAGGGCAGCATGTACCGCGCATGCTGGAACAGAATGTATCCGCAACGCAAAGCGTCCTGAAAAAATATGCAGATCTGGCATCTCTGGAAGCAATCGAAACATACTTTCTGTTTTATCGTACCTTAAAAGGAGATAAAAGACTGGATGAACAGCAAATTCTGCAAGGGTTCGAGCAGGATATGGAAGGGCGCATTTTCCCCTTTGCAACAGCGGCAGAGAGGTTCCGCTTAATTGAAACACCTGCCGTGACCGTATACATTCCCCAAGGGAAAGGGGAACATTTGCTTGCACGATTGCGTGCAGGAGAGGTAAGCAAAACTTTGTTCCGTCAACTGGGGCAATATGGTGTTCCGGTTTACCCGGATCATCTGAAAACGCTGGAGAATGCCGGGGCGGTTTGCCAAATCAGTGAAGGCATATGGGAATTAACGGACGGAAGCCTTTACGATAACAACACGGGCCTTGCTATGGAAGCTGAAACGGGAGCAGCCTGGTTTGCATAAAGCAAAAGCGGCAGGGAGCCTGCCCTGCCGTTTTTGTGCGCTAAAGTAAAATCAACTATTTCTATCCACGGCATAAGCTGCCGACGCAACTTATTATAAAAGAAAACCGGATGAAAAGCAAACAAAAAGTATACATGATAAAAGGATTGACATTTGGTGCCAAGTAGCGTATATTGAAACTATAGCAAAAATGTAAATTAAAAACAACTGAAAATAGAAATACAAAGGAGTTGATGCAGATGATCCAGCTGGAAGTATGGGGGAATTATGCTTTGCTCTCGAGGCCTGAGCTAAAAGTCGAAAGGGTTTCATATGAAGTCCTCACCCCTTCCGCGGCACGCGGCATAGTAGAAGCGATCTATTACCACCCCGGCTTACGGTGGAAAATCCGGAAAATCTATGTTATGAACCCAATCCGCTTTACCAACATCCGTCGGAACGAAGTAAAAAGCAAAATTCTTTGTTCCGATGTACGCAGCGCGATGCAGGGAACAGGGAAAGAGCTTTACCTTGCCACGCCCCAGCAGATCGTTCAGCGTGCAGCCATGGTGTTGCAGGACGTTCATTATGTGATTGAGGCAGAATTTGAGATGACTGACCGTGCGGCACCGAGCGACAATCCGGGAAAGTTCCAGGATATTGTTACCCGGCGCATGTCCAGGGGCCAGTGTTTTCATACCCCTTATTTTGGGTGCCGTGAATTTCCTGCCGCATTCCGCGCATGGCCCGGCGGGCCAATCCCGACCATTGAGGAAACACGGGATTTGGGATTCATGCTATATGACTTTAACTACACTGACCCGCAGAACATAACCCCGATGTATTTCCATGCAAAATTGGAACATGGTGTGTTGAATGTGGCAGACTGCGAGGTGTACCGATGATTTTACAGGCTTTGGTACAATACTATGAAGATTTGCTGGCCAATGGCAAAATCACGCGCCCCGGTTGGACAAGCGCAAAAGTCAGTTGGGCTTTGGAACTGGATGAAAACGGCCAACTGATGGTATTGCACCCCTTGCAGCAAGAGGAAAAGCGCGGTAAAAAAACAGTGCTTGCTCCATGTCAGCTGCAAGTTCCGGAACAGGTTAAACGCTCTAGTGGTGTGGCAGCCAATTTTTTGTGTGATAACAGTGCTTACATGCTCGGCATTGACGGAAAAGGCAAACCGGAGCGTGCAATGCAGTGCTTTGCCGCTGCAAAGGAGCTGCATCTTGCCATTTTACAAAATGTTCCCGGTCAGGCGGCACAGGCAGTGCGGAACTTTTTTATAAACTGGGCCCCCAAGGTGGCGGAGCAGAATCCAGCGCTGGAACAAAGTCTCAAGGAACTTTACAAGGGTGGCAATCTGGTATTTCTGATTCGGGAAAACTATGTTCAGGACGATCCGGAAATACAGGAAGCCTGGCAGCGGCAGTGTGATAAGAACACGGATGCACCGGAAATCCGATGCCTGGTTACAGGGCAAAAGGCACCGCTTGCCCGCCTGCACCCGGCGATTAAAGGCGTGACCGGGGCACAGTCTTCCGGCGCATCGATTGTTTCTTTTAATGCGGACGCTTTTTGCTCATACGGACATGAACAGGGGGGCAATGCGCCGGTTGGCAGTTATGCGGCCTTTGCCTATGCACAGGCATTAAACTATCTGCTGGCAGACAGGGAACATGTTCAGCGCGTGGGCGATACCACCATTGTCTGCTGGGCAGCAGGTGGTGAGACCGCCTACCAGCAGGTAGCAATGGATGCATTGTTTGCCATGGATGCGCCTGTCAGCGAAAGCGATGTGCGAAATGCAGTGGACAAGCTGGTCCATGGACAGAGTGTAGAGTGGCAGAACGTGACACTTGACCCACAAAGGCACTTTTATGTGCTTGGCTTGGCCCCTAATGCGGCGCGCCTCTCGGTTCGCTTTTTCTGGCAGGATACATTTCAAACGCTGCTTGATAATGTGCAGAAGCATTATGACCGCTTAGAGATTGTGCGCCCCGCTTATGATAAATTCCCGCGGCTGGGGGTGTATTGGCTGCTGCAGGAAACCGTCAACACCAATTCCCGCAGCCCATCGGCAGCACCGCAGCTGGCGGGCGATGTTCTGCGTGCAATCCTGAATAATACAAGGTACCCGGCAACCCTGCTGGATGGCGTTATGATGCGTATCCGCGCAGAGCAAAAAGTAACACGCGGCCGTGCCGCTATTATAAAAGCATACTACCTGCGTAATGAAGATCCCCGTTGCCCAAAGGAGGTATTAACTGTGGAAAATAACAAGGAAACAAATTATCAACCGTATGTTATGGGGCAGCTTTTTGCTGTACTGGAAGCAATCCAGATGGCGGTAAACCCGGATATCAATACAACCATCAAAGACCGCTATTTTAATGCAGCGGCTTCCACGCCGGCCACTGTGTTCCCAACAATTCTGATGCTGGCACAAAAGCATATGCAAAAAATGAGCAAGCCACAAAAGATTTATTACGATAAGCAGATCGCTGCGCTGGCGGGCGGAAAACTGGAAGGAAGCTTTCCCGCACGGCTGACCTTGCCGGAACAAGGCGCTTTTATCCTTGGCTATTACCATCAGACACAGGAACGCTATACAAAGAAAGTGGAGGAATAACAATGGCACAGGCAATCAAAAACCGGTATGATTTTGTAATTCTGTTTGACGTTGAAAACGGAAATCCGAACGGCGACCCGGATGCAGGCAACATGCCGCGTGTCGACCCGGAAACGGGATATGGCATTGTTACAGATGTCTGCTTAAAGCGTAAGATTCGCAACTATGTCGAAGTGGCCAAAGAAGATGAAGCGGGATACCAGATTTACATTAAAGATCAGGTCCCCCTGAACCGCAGCGATAAAAAAGCACTCGAATACTTGGGCATTGATGCTGATGCCAAGGATGCCCTGAAAGTCGCCAAGAAAGGTGACCCGGAGTTGGACCGTAAAATCCGGGACTTTATGTGCCAGAACTTTTATGATATCCGCACCTTTGGCGCTGTTATGACAACTTTCGTAAAAGGCGCACTGAACTGTGGGCAGGTGCGTGGCCCTGTTCAGTTGAGCTTTGCACGCTCGGTAGACCCTGTTCTCCCGCAGGAAGTGACCATTACCCGTATTGCCATTACGACCGAAGCGGATGCAGAGCGAAAAGGCACTGAGATGGGCCGCAAGTATGTGATACCGTATGGTTTGTACCGTGCAGAGGGTTATGTTTCGGCCAACTTGGCCCGCAAAACTACAGGATTCTCAGAGGATGACCTGCAGCTGCTGTGGCAGGCAATCCTGAATATGTTTGAAAATGACCACAGTGCAGCCCGCGGCAAAATGGCAGTTCGGGAACTGATCGTGTTCAAGCATGATTCGGAGCTGGGCAATGCACCGTCCTATAAACTGTTTGATGCAGTGCATGTCACGCGTGCCGAAGGGGTAGCCTTCCCGCGCAGTTACCATGACTATGTGGTAACGGTGGATGAAAATCTTCCCGCAGGGGTAACGTGCGAGAGGCTGTCGTAATGGCTTCCCCAGATGATTACCTGCTGATGTCCGGTATCCAGCATTTCAGCTTTTGCCGCCGTCAGTGGGCGCTCATACACCTGGAACAACAATGGTCCGAAAACCAACGCACCGCCGAAGGCCGCCTGCAGCATACCCGCTGCCATGATGTTACCCTGACGGAAAAACGCGGCGATTTGCTGATCGCCCGCGGTATGAGGGTCGTCAGCCACCGTTTAAAACTGACCGGCGACTGCGATGTGGTAGAGTTTCACAAGGATCCAAACGGCGTGTCATTGCAGGGCCGCCGCGGCCTGTGGCAGCCCATGCCCGTGGAATATAAGCATGGCCGCAGCAAGGTAAACGATGCCGACCGTTTGCAGCTCTGCGCACAGGCCATGGCGCTGGAAGAAATGCTGGTGTGCGAGGTGCCGGAAGGGGAAATCTTTTATGAAGAAACCCGGCAGCGGGAACATGTTTCCCTGACGCCGGAACTGCGCAGCACCGCGCAGACCATGGCGGATGAGATGAACCGCCTGTTTGCGCGCGGCTATACCCCAAAAAGCAAACCCGGCAAGCATTGCAATGCCTGCTCACTGAAAGAGCTTTGCCTGCCGGCGCTGTATCAGCAGGCAGACCCGGCGGCGTATCTGCGGGAGCATATTGAGGAGGGCGCGCCATGAGAAAGCTGCTCAACACCCTGTTCGTCATCAATGAGGACGCTTACCTGACATTGGATGGCGAAAACCTTGTTGTTACCCGCAATAAGCAGGAAACCCACCGCTATGCCCTGCATACGCTGGAAGGCATCGTCTGCTTTACTTACGCGGGTGCCAGCCCCGCTTTGATGGGAGCTTGTGCCCGGCGGGGCATTGACCTTTGCTTTTTTGACCCGTATGGCAGATTTCAGGCCCGCACCGTGGGGGAAGAACGCGGCAATGTGCTGCTGCGTCAGACGCAGTACCGCGTGTCGGATGACCCGGCCCAGAGCTGTCACTATGCCCGGAGCTTTATCCTTGGTAAAGTGTATAACGCACGCTGGGTGCTGGAACGCGCAACTCGCGATCATCCCCAGCGTGTCCCGGTCGAAAAACTGAAACGCACCTCCACCCAGCTGGCCGCCGCGCTGCCGCTGATACAGACCAGCGATGATCCGGAACAGCTGCGCGGCCTGGAAGGCGAGGCAGCCCAGCGCTACTTTGACTGCCTGAATGACCTGATTCTGCAGCAAAAGCAGGATTTTGTGTTTGAGGGCCGCAGCCGCCGTCCACCACTGGACAATGTGAATGCGCTGCTTTCGTTTGCCTACAGCATGCTGGCGCGGGAGTGTGCATCCGCCTTGACCGCTGTGGGCCTGGACCCTTATGTTGGCTTTATGCACCGCCCGCGCCCCGGCCGCAAAAGTCTGGCACTTGACCTGATGGAAGAACTGCGGGCGGTTTATGCAGACCGGCTGGTCATCAGCTGCATCAATCAAAAGATCATCACGGCAAAACACCTGCAAAAACAGGAAAATGGTGCCGTACTGCTGACGGATGATGGCCGCAAAGCTTTCCTGACCGCATGGCAGAACAAAAAGAAGGAAGAGATCACCCATCCGTTTTTGAAAGAAAAACTGCCCTGGGGGCTGGTGCCCTATGTTCAGGCGCTTTTGCTGGCCCGTGCTCTGCGCGGCGACCTGGAAGTGTACCCACCGTTTTTCTGGAAGTGAGGTGCCGTTATGTTGGTGCTTGTAACCTATGATGTCAACACCGAAACAGCCGCCGGTCGTCGCAGGCTGCGCAAAGTAGCAAAAGTCTGTGTAGACTACGGCCAGCGGGTGCAAAACTCCGTATTTGAGTGCCTGCTGGATGCCGCGCAATACACGATGTTCAAAGCAAAATTGACCGAACTGATCGATTCGGAATCGGACAGCCTGCGCTTTTATCAACTGGGAAACCATTACAAAAGCAAAGTCGAGCATGTGGGTCTGCACCCGGATTTTGATCAGGATGGAATCTTGTTTGCTTAGTGCGAGGGGAAGGCAATCATAAAATTCCCGGTTCCTTCGCACCAGAAAATATGGAAAAAACAGGGGCAGAAAGGGTAAAATACAGCCTTGCCTGTCAGCATGAAGATGCAATCGCCATAAAATTTGTTTCATATGCGCAAAAGTGCCCCACTGTTTTGTGCACTTTTGCTGTCGCTCTCCGCAAGGAGAGCGTGGATAGAAATCGATGAATCTATTATGTTCGTTAATTTGCGTGTGTCGCTCTCCGCAAGGAGAGCGTGGATAGAAATACCAATCCCGGCTCTACTACTCTGACCTTTCCGGTCGCTCTCCGCAAGGAGAGCGTGGATAGAAATGCCAGCGGTACCCTTTCGGATACTTCGGATGTAACGTCGCTCTCCGCAAGGAGAGCGTGGATAGAAATAGCATCGAGTTGGCGAGTTTCAGGGCGTGCATTTTGTCGCTCTCCGCAAGGAGAGCGTGGATAGAAATTTGTCGTCCCCGCTGGTTGCTGGCTCCCTGATCACTCGTCGCTCTCCGCAAGGAGAGCGTGGATAGAAATAAGTATGTTGTGCAGTGTCGCAAATCTTTAGGCGTCGCTCTCCGCAAGGAGAGCGTGGATAGAAATAGGGCGTACATTTTGACAATTTCAATCTGCATTGCGTCGCTCTCCGCAAGGAGAGCGTGGATAGAAATTACTGTTGTTGCTACCCTTGCAACACTTGTCACCGCGTCGCTCTCCGCAAGGAGAGCGTGGATAGAAATTTTTTCCGTGGTGTATCATTAAATTATAAGGAGGTGTCGCTCTCCGCAAGGAGAGCGTGGATAGAAATCATGCCTTCCCATTGAATTATCTCGCGAACGGGGGGGTCGCTCTCCGCAAGGAGAGCGTGGATAGAAATCAGCGTTAAAGAACTTAATGCACATCTTTACTACCGTCGCTCTCCGCAAGGAGAGCGTGGATAGAAATTGTAGCTTGGCTTGACTACTCGCAAGAACTCTTGCGTCGCTCTCCGCAAGGAGAGCGTGGATAGAAATCCTTGTTTTATAATAATCGATGTCAAGGAATGAGTCGCTCTCCGCAAGGAGAGCGTGGATAGAAATGTGAGTTTGTTTGGGGTGTTTCTGAATGTGCCGGTCGCTCTCCGCAAGGAGAGCGTGGATAGAAATCCACCCGTTGACACATCATCAGTTAATGTATCGGTCGCTCTCCGCAAGGAGAGCGTGGATAGAAATAAGTGCTCTTTTGGCAATCCATACAAAAAGCCGTGTCGCTCTCCGCAAGGAGAGCGTGGATAGAAATCTTTCAAACAAATAATTTCAAACTAGCAAGCTGTGGTCGCTCTCCGCAAGGAGAGCGTGGATAGAAATACTATTGCTCCGGGTACTTCCGTTTTTCGTGGTTGGTCGCTCTCCGCAAGGAGAGCGTGGATAGAAATCGTCCGACAATATAAAATAGGCCGTCTGTTGGTAGGTCGCTCTCCGCAAGGAGAGCGTGGATAGAAATATTTTTCTGGTTGCGCCTGGGTACAAGAGTTTCCGGTCGCTCTCCGCAAGGAGAGCGTGGATAGAAATACCTTGTCGCTCCTGACATATCATCTAAAATATGGTGTCGCTCTCCGCAAGGAGAGCGTGGATAGAAATGCCGACGCGATGCTGAATGCCTAAGACTGTAACGTCGCTCTCCGCAAGGAGAGCGTGGATAGAAATGACAAATCCAAAAAATCGAAAATGAAGAAGCGAAAAGTCGCTCTCCGCAAGGAGAGCGTGGATAGAAATCGGGCTTTGGCATGGAAATTGACGGTGTATCCTGTCGCTCTCCGCAAGGAGAGCGTGGATAGAAATATCACGCGCGGCCAATTGCCAACACCGGAGCCACCGTCGCTCTCCGCAAGGAGAGCGTGGATAGAAATAACACAATGCAAATTGAAATTGTCAAAATGCACGGTCGCTCTCCGCAAGGAGAGCGTGGATAGAAATTATCGATTACATTATTGATTACGCTACTGACGCTAGTCGCTCTCCGCAAGGAGAGCGTGGATAGAAATCACGCGGCAGACATATCAGAAAGGCGGGGAGCGAGGTCGCTCTCCGCAAGGAGAGCGTGGATAGAAATCCCGAAAATCCGATGATAAGTGTTAATGAGATACCGTCGCTCTCCGCAAGGAGAGCGTGGATAGAAATCTGTTGTGCCGGTTGAGCTCACAACGCTTGTCAAGTCGCTCTCCGCAAGGAGAGCGTGGATAGAAATTTGTTCAATCTGTTCGTCTAAAATCATATCTTCTTGTCGCTCTCCGCAAGGAGAGCGTGGATAGAAATTTCTGTCACAAGGTATAGGCCAACGCCTAAACCGTCGCTCTCCGCAAGGAGAGCGTGGATAGAAATTTCCAAATACGCACTGTAGCTCGAGGACTGTTCCAAGTCGCTCTCCGCAAGGAGAGCGTGGATAGAAATCACACAACGGCGGGATTTTAAGCGTTTGGGCCTGTCGCTCTCCGCAAGGAGAGCGTGGATAGAAATTTCCGGGGCACGAGTATAACATTATCCATAATCGGTCGCTCTCCGCAAGGAGAGCGTGGATAGAAATTCGGATGGCTCCGCGTGCTTGAAGTTACTTGCAATGGTCGCTCTCCGCAAGGAGAGCGTGGATAGAAATAACGTTAGTGCAAATTATCATGTCGGGGTACGCAAGGTCGCTCTCCGCAAGGAGAGCGTGGATAGAAATATACAATTCCGGAAACTCTTGTACCCAGGCAGAGTCGCTCTCCGCAAGGAGAGCGTGGATAGAAATAACGTTAGTGCAAATTATCATGTCGGGGTACGCAGTCGCTCTCCGCAAGGAGAGCGTGGATAGAAATTTTTGCCTTTTTGTACTCGACAACAGAAACATCGTCGCTCTCCGCAAGGAGAGCGTGGATAGAAATTTTGCCAGCTCCGAAGAGGTCTTTTTTCAAGCGTGTCGCTCTCCGCAAGGAGAGCGTGGATAGAAATTGTGACCTTGAGCCGATTAGGAATTCCGAAGCAGGTCGCTCTCCGCAAGGAGAGCGTGGATAGAAATCGCAAATACCTGTTTTTGGAAGCTGTTTCCATGGGTCGCTCTCCGCAAGGAGAGCGTGGATAGAAATATGGTGGGGCCGTTGGGATACAGCACCTCCAATTGTCGCTCTCCGCAAGGAGAGCGTGGATAGAAATTTTGATGTCGTCCAAGGCAACACGCATTTCGGTGGTCGCTCTCCGCAAGGAGAGCGTGGATAGAAATTAGAGTTGTGGAAACTCAGGAACCCAAGCCGACCCGTCGCTCTCCGCAAGGAGAGCGTGGATAGAAATTATATTATCAAGATAACAGGAAACACCCCCACGGGTCGCTCTCCGCAAGGAGAGCGTGGATAGAAATCGATACTTTAACCGATGATGTATCAACTGGCGGGTCGCTCTCCGCAAGGAGAGCGTGGATAGAAATAGGGGCATTCCAAAGCTTTTGTATCTTTTTAAGCGTCGCTCTCCGCAAGGAGAGCGTGGATAGAAATTTTCCAAATATCATAGTAAGCTTATAAGGATTTACGTCGCTCTCCGCAAGGAGAGCGTGGATAGAAATGCTCAATTCCTCGATTTTTGTGATGATGAACATACGTCGCTCTCCGCAAGGAGAGCGTGGATAGAAATCAGGTAGCCGTCCACTTTGTCACGCTGTCAGCTGTCGCTCTCCGCAAGGAGAGCGTGGATAGAAATACTAATTTGGCTTGTCCAGTTTGTGTGTTTTGCCGTCGCTCTCCGCAAGGAGAGCGTGGATAGAAATTAGTTGCCTTGATAGCATCCTTGCTGGTGTCAAGTCGCTCTCCGCAAGGAGAGCGTGGATAGAAATTTGAAAATTTGTCCGTAAAACGCAGTGATGTTAGTCGCTCTCCGCAAGGAGAGCGTGGATAGAAATATGTTGTCCTTGTCGTTCCGTCCGGCTGTTGGCGTCGCTCTCCGCAAGGAGAGCGTGGATAGAAATACTCAAAGGCGGGATTTTAAAGCCCTGGGCCTGCTTGTCGCTCTCCGCAAGGAGAGCGTGGATAGAAATTTCGCCTGTGCAACCAGGTAGACAAATCTCCAAAGTCGCTCTCCGCAAGGAGAGCGTGGATAGAAATTTCAGAAACTTGTGTTGTTCGCCCCCTTCCGCCGGTCGCTCTCCGCAAGGAGAGCGTGGATAGAAATTTTGCATGTAAGTCTCGATAAAGGCCCAAAGAACGGTCGCTCTCCGCAAGGAGAGCGTGGATAGAAATCCGCAAAGGGCAGTTTGTGTTTGCCGTGCAGGCTGTGTCGCTCTCCGCAAGGAGAGCGTGGATAGAAATGTCCGGCCACCGGCAGGCCCACACGTCGCCCACAAGTCGCTCTCCGCAAGGAGAGCGTGGATAGAAATATTCTGCCCATCCCCACAAGTCAAACCAGTTCGCGTCGCTCTCCGCAAGGAGAGCGTGGATAGAAATATCTTGCCTTAATCCGGTATCTCATTAACACTTATGTCGCTCTCCGCAAGGAGAGCGTGGATAGAAATCCTTGCAGACACATCGGACGTTAAGGCCGCTACTGGTCGCTCTCCGCAAGGAGAGCGTGGATAGAAATGCAATGTTCCGATTGATTCGCTTGCTTCTCGTTTGTCGCTCTCCGCAAGGAGAGCGTGGATAGAAATCCAGATTAGCGTTACTACCGTTGTTGGTGTGCTCGTCGCTCTCCGCAAGGAGAGCGTGGATAGAAATCTCCACGCAGTGCAGATTGTAATTATCGTAATGCGTCGCTCTCCGCAAGGAGAGCGTGGATAGAAATTCCAAAAATCCGATGATAAGTGTTAATGAGATACGTCGCTCTCCGCAAGGAGAGCGTGGATAGAAATTTGTGTTTTGTGGCCCTCAGGGGTCGGGAAAAACCGTCGCTCTCCGCAAGGAGAGCGTGGATAGAAATTCGACATATGTAATCCGGCTACCACGTTGCCAAGTCGCTCTCCGCAAGGAGAGCGTGGATAGAAATAAACGTTTGGGCTTGCCCGGCTGGCTCCGTGTGCTGTCGCTCTCCGCAAGGAGAGCGTGGATAGAAATGGCTAATTTTTGCCGCAATCGTTTTTGCCCTACTGTCGCTCTCCGCAAGGAGAGCGTGGATAGAAATTTGCCGTGTGGGCTATTGAGCATGCTTACCAGCTCGGTCGCTCTCCGCAAGGAGAGCGTGGATAGAAATACGAATCCCGGTTCCACTACTTTGACCTTTCCCGGCGTCGCTCTCCGCAAGGAGAGCGTGGATAGAAATCGTCCGGTTGTTGGTTGCCTTCTCATAGTTGGTGGGTCGCTCTCCGCAAGGAGAGCGTGGATAGAAATGCCGAACTTGTGTTGAATGCCTAAGACTGTAACACGTCGCTCTCCGCAAGGAGAGCGTGGATAGAAATCATTAAGTTTGTTAATCTTCGAGTGCTGGATGGCGTCGCTCTCCGCAAGGAGAGCGTGGATAGAAATGTCATCCGTCCGGCCATTGATGTATTTTTGGCCGTTGTCGCTCTCCGCAAGGAGAGCGTGGATAGAAATGTGTTCTCGAGGTTACTCGCAATGCTTACACTGGTCGCTCTCCGCAAGGAGAGCGTGGATAGAAATGCCAACCTTGTGTTGAATGCCTAAGACTGTAACACGTCGCTCTCCGCAAGGAGAGCGTGGATAGAAATGACAGATGGAGCACAAAAGAGGCCCAAAACTGCGCCGTCGCTCTCCGCAAGGAGAGCGTGGATAGAAATCAGTGTAAGCATTGCGAGTAACCTCGAGAACACGTCGCTCTCCGCAAGGAGAGCGTGGATAGAAATTATCATGTTTGTCAATCTCCGCGTTGTGGATGGCGTCGCTCTCCGCAAGGAGAGCGTGGATAGAAATGCCAACCTTGTGTTGAATGCCTAAGACTGTAACACGTCGCTCTCCGCAAGGAGAGCGTGGATAGAAATCAGGTGGGTGCTGGTTGCCTGATCATGATTGGTGGGTCGCTCTCCGCAAGGAGAGCGTGGATAGAAATGTGTTTCTGACTTTGACCGTTCGCAATGTTCCGAGTCGCTCTCCGCAAGGAGAGCGTGGATAGAAATCCCGGTTTCGGAATGGATGTTAACGGGGTATCTGTCGCTCTCCGCAAGGAGAGCGTGGATAGAAATCATTGGTCTTACTTATGATGGTTTGATTGCTTCCGGTCGCTCTCCGCAAGGAGAGCGTGGATAGAAATGCCAACCTTGTGTTGAATGCCTAAGACTGTAACACGTCGCTCTCCGCAAGGAGAGCGTGGATAGAAATAATAGATGACTTCGAGCCATCCACAACGCGGAGATGTCGCTCTCCGCAAGGAGAGCGTGGATAGAAATTATCCACACTGCCCAGAAAGGCAGTGACAACACGGGTCGCTCTCCGCAAGGAGAGCGTGGATAGAAATACAAGCTGGACATCAATAGGCCGACCATAACGAGTCGCTCTCCGCAAGGAGAGCGTGGATAGAAATAATAGATGACTTCGAGCCATCCACAACGCGGAGATGTCGCTCTCCGCAAGGAGAGCGTGGATAGAAATAATAGATGACTTCGAGCCATCCACAACGCGGAGATGTCGCTCTCCGCAAGGAGAGCGTGGATAGAAATATAATTCTGGCGAAACAACTTAACAGAACGCCGCGTCGCTCTCCGCAAGGAGAGCGTGGATAGAAATAGCGTGCCCTTTAGGCCCGCAAGCCATCTATCCAGTCGCTCTCCGCAAGGAGAGCGTGGATAGAAATGCCTGAATGGACTGCTAAGGGTGTGTATTTCAATGTCGCTCTCCGCAAGGAGAGCGTGGATAGAAATCGAACGCCCCACCAGAGGAACACCAAGCCAATACCGTCGCTCTCCGCAAGGAGAGCGTGGATAGAAATCCGGGCACGAATATAATATTGTCCATAATCGTTATGTCGCTCTCCGCAAGGAGAGCGTGGATAGAAATTGCGCGTGAATGAAGATAGATACGGCCAACAATGTCGCTCTCCGCAAGGAGAGCGTGGATAGAAATAAGTGTTGGATGGCTCTAAATCGTCTATAGAAGAGGTCGCTCTCCGCAAGGAGAGCGTGGATAGAAATACTAATTTAGTTTGTCAAGTTTGTGTGTTTTGCCGTCGCTCTCCGCAAGGAGAGCGTGGATAGAAATCGTCATAGCTTAAACCTCCCATCAAGCCCCATAGGTCGCTCTCCGCAAGGAGAGCGTGGATAGAAATATCCGGTCAGCAGGAAGAAAAGCAGGAATCCGAAAGTCGCTCTCCGCAAGGAGAGCGTGGATAGAAATAGCTTCTTCATGGCTCAGAATCTAAAGGCATAAAAGTCGCTCTCCGCAAGGAGAGCGTGGATAGAAATTCGTGGTGGTTATATTACAAAGATTGACAAAGACCGTCGCTCTCCGCAAGGAGAGCGTGGATAGAAATAAGCAGATTACGGAGACAATGAAGCAGATGACGGGGTCGCTCTCCGCAAGGAGAGCGTGGATAGAAATCGGCAGAGCCGAAACAGCCAAAACATCAATAGGGGAGTCGCTCTCCGCAAGGAGAGCGTGGATAGAAATAAATGCTCTTTAGGCAATCCACGCAAAAAGCCATGGTCGCTCTCCGCAAGGAGAGCGTGGATAGAAATATAAGCGAAGATGTATCATATAACATAAAAGAGACGTCGCTCTCCGCAAGGAGAGCGTGGATAGAAATACAATAATCACACAAACGAGTACCAAGGTCATCGGGTCGCTCTCCGCAAGGAGAGCGTGGATAGAAATTTACAAAATTCCTCGAAAGATATAGACCAGCCAGGTCGCTCTCCGCAAGGAGAGCGTGGATAGAAATTTTATAAAGTCGTCGATGCTCTCATTGACGTTATGTCGCTCTCCGCAAGGAGAGCGTGGATAGAAATTCTGCATCAAGAACACCGTCAAACTGTTTTACCGTCGCTCTCCGCAAGGAGAGCGTGGATAGAAATTAACAACAGTCTTGATAGTATCCTTGCTGGTGTCAGTCGCTCTCCGCAAGGAGAGCGTGGATAGAAATTAGTGACGGCAGTGCTACCAGTTTTTCTACATCGTCGCTCTCCGCAAGGAGAGCGTGGATAGAAATTGTTTGCGGTACCGTAACCACCCACCCAATACTGTCGCTCTCCGCAAGGAGAGCGTGGATAGAAATCAAATGTCGGGTCGATGATACGTGCCGTCACCGGTCGCTCTCCGCAAGGAGAGCGTGGATAGAAATTATTCATATTTATTGGAGGTGCACAAAATGGATGCTGTCGCTCTCCGCAAGGAGAGCGTGGATAGAAATTATGGTTCCGACTTAACTTATTCCGATGGCGTTGTTGTCGCTCTCCGCAAGGAGAGCGTGGATAGAAATGCTTTTGCAGCGTGGAAGCGGGCTTTGCAAGAAAACGTCGCTCTCCGCAAGGAGAGCGTGGATAGAAATAAAATATGTTGTCAAAGATTCGGATTTTTCTGGTGTCGCTCTCCGCAAGGAGAGCGTGGATAGAAATCCACTTGCGCAGGTCTGCCAATGCATCACCGGCAGTCGCTCTCCGCAAGGAGAGCGTGGATAGAAATCCTCTAGTAACAACGTAGTTGTTATTATTGTAACGTCGCTCTCCGCAAGGAGAGCGTGGATAGAAATGGGTGTCTGCTGGACTGGGATGCAATCGGGTACACTGTCGCTCTCCGCAAGGAGAGCGTGGATAGAAATGCTGAACTCTCGGGCGGTGTGAGGGCAGCGTACCGGTCGCTCTCCGCAAGGAGAGCGTGGATAGAAATCACGGACACATGCACCAAGGACAGCACTTCATTGGTCGCTCTCCGCAAGGAGAGCGTGGATAGAAATAAGTGTGCCGCCAGCCAATAACGTTTGTTGCCCATGTCGCTCTCCGCAAGGAGAGCGTGGATAGAAATCTCAATGCCGCTTACAAGGTCATCGCAGTATAACAGTCGCTCTCCGCAAGGAGAGCGTGGATAGAAATGGTGGTGCTGGCGTGCTGATGGCCTGCTGTATTGTCGCTCTCCGCAAGGAGAGCGTGGATAGAAATTTGAGATAAAAGCAGATAGCGCCCAGGTCGCCGGTCGCTCTCCGCAAGGAGAGCGTGGATAGAAATAGAAGCGCACTCCCGGTGCGGGCGAAAGTAGCGAGTCGTTCTCCGCAAGGAGAGCGTGGATAGAAATGCCTGTCGTTTACGGGTTGCGCTCTTCACAACAGTCGCTCTCCGCAAGGAGAGCATGGAATGTTTCTCTTTCTGACTGTTCAGGGTGGTTTTGTTCATGCGGATATCCGCTTTAATTTTAAAAATTGCTATAAAAAACTCTCGCATAAAATAATA
>ULZT01032751.1_pt1 | contig 19057 bp, 19 predicted proteins | sample 1963371 | NCBI WGS metagenome assembly ULZT01 (sample SAMEA4835897, study PRJEB28245) | human gut metagenome | biome: gut microbiome; material: fecal sample | place: Denmark | collected 2008
GGAATTTCTTAAAAAGAATACAGAAGAATGTTATCTTAGTGCAGTTATATTATTAGACAATAATGGAAAGCCTGTAGCACAGTATTATAAAGATGATATGGAAACTGTTGAGCTTGATGAGTATATGGAAAGCAGTTCATTATTAGATGTTGCAGATAATGCTTTGAAATCATTTGCAACCAGAATAGACTTAGAGGATGGCTCTTATATAGATATGGCTGCTAAGGGTATGGCAGATGGAACAGGAATAGTTATAACCTGCTATCATACATCGACAGAATATGCTGATGATTACAATCTGTCTTTTGATCATATATTGTCTGGATATTATGACAGCGAGGGTGGAACAGTTGTTGTAACAAGTGGAGATAAAATAATATCATCTAGCAATGAAGATATGATAGGTAATAGTGTTGATGATTATATTATATTAAAGAAAATAAAGGATTCAGATGAGAGCGGAAAGCTTATGCACGCACAGAGCAGCAAATCACCTTATAATCATGATTTTGGTCTTATGAAGCGGGGAAGGAATTATTATGTATATATATATCTTCCAGAGAGAGCTATATTTGATAACACAATATCACATATAATATATACATTTGCTATATTTATGTACATAATAGTAATATATAATATGTTAAGATGGAAAACAGCACAGATTTATGAAAAAAACCAAAGCGAACTTTCACAACAGTATGCTTCTGAGCTTGCCAAAAAGAATGAGCAGTTAAAGGAAGCTATAAGCAGGGAAGAACAGGCAAATGCGGCTAAATCGGATTTCCTTTCGAGGATGACACATGATATAAGAACTCCTCTTAATGGAATTATCGGACTTTTAAAGATAGATGAGAAACATATGACAGATACAGCACTGGTTAATGAAAACAGGAAAAAGATGGAGGTTGCTGCCAATCATCTTCTTTCACTTATCAATGATGTTTTACAGATGAGCAAGCTTGAGGATGGAGATATAGAGCTTGCCAATGAGGTTGTTGATCTTAACCAGCTAGCAGTGGATGTAATCACGATTGTAGAACAGCGGGCGGCAGATGCAGGTGTTACACTAGAATATGACAGACCATCAGAAAATATGTTTTATCCTTATGTATATGGCAGTCCGCTGCATTTAAGACAGATATTTCTTAATATATATGGAAACTGTATTAAATATAATAAAGTGGGGGGATATGTTAGAACTGATTTTTCGTGTGTATATAAAACAAGTGATAAGGTTTTATATGAGTGGACTATATCTGATAACGGAGTGGGAATGAATGAAGAGTTCTTAAAACACATATTTGAACCTTTTGCACAGGAAAAATCAGATGCGAGAAGTATATATCAGGGTACCGGACTTGGGATGGCTATAGTAAAAAGACTTATAGATAAGATGGATGGAACTGTGAAAACCATAAGTAAAAAGGATGAAGGCACAACATTTGTTATAAGAATTCCGTTTAAAACAGCAGATGTACAAGATGTGAAGAATAATACCAGTGAAGAACTTATCACACATAAAAAGTCAGAAAAAGAATATATGACAGGATATGCACAAAAGAATACAGGTGAAGCACTAGATATTACAGGTGTACGTCTTTTACTTGCTGAGGATAATAAACTCAACCAGGAGATAATAGAAACATTTCTTAGGGATGAAGGGGCTTTAGTTAAGATCGTTTCTGATGGACAGCAGGCTGTAGAAGAGTTTGGTAGGTGTAAGGAAGGTACATATGATGCCATACTCATGGATGTTATGATGCCTAAGCTTGATGGAATGACAGCGACAAGATTAATAAGGGCTATGGACAGAGAGGATGCCAGGGTGATACCAATAATAGCCATGACTGCAAATGCATTTGAAGAGGATGCTAGAAAATGTATAGCAGCAGGCATGAATGTACATATGGCTAAACCACTTGACCTTGATGAGGTTATAGAAGTCATTGCCAGACTATGTAGTTGAGATTAGGAAACGTAAAAATATAAGAAATGTATATAGACAGGAAAAGTGAAGAGTCAAAGAAAAAGGTTGCAGATTATTACTGTGTGGGATAATATGATATCAGCGGCAGGATATTTATTCCTGACATATTTATATAGGTTATAAGAGAGGCTGATAATGAGCGAAACAATACATCCACATGGACACTATCATTCACCTGAGGCTAAAAAGAAACAGCTTAACAGAATATCAAAGGCTATAGGACATCTTCAGCATGTAAAGACAATGATTGAAAACGATGATGATTGTGCTGATGTACTTATCCAGTTAACGGCAGTTAATTCAGCATTACATAATCTTGGTAAAGAGATTATTAATGAACATATGACACATTGTATAGTACATGCCATTGAAAATGGTGATATGAAAGCAGTAGAAGACTTCCAGAAGTCTGTTAAAAAGTTCTTATGATTATCCCCCCACCCGGCTTGTGTAAGTGTAAAAATTATATATAATATATTGATAAGGTTTAATGTCCCAGATAAAACATTCAGATATGCTGTATAGTTAAGGTATCTGAAAAAGATTTGTTTGGGACATTTGTATTGTAAAAGAAATAAGGATTGGATATATGGCTGAATATATTAAAAGTAAAAACAGGAAGAAAAGTATAGCAGCAGCTGTGCTTGTATTAATAGTACTGCTAATGACAATAGAATGTCTTTTTGCAGGCTCTGCAAATATGACCTTCATGGATTGCATACATGCACTTTTAAGAAAAGGAACACCTGCACAGATTAGGATAATATGGAATATAAGGGTTCCGCGTGTGCTTGCAGCACTTATAGCAGGGGCAGGACTGTCTATATCAGGGCTTATTATGCAGACAACACTTAACAATCCTATGGCTTCACCATCTACATTAGGTGTATCTAATGCAGCTGTGTTTGGTGCTAATCTGTCCATCATAGCATTTGCAGGTGGCTTTTTATCAACAGGAAACAATATAAGTAACTATACATCAGGTATTAATCCATATGCAGCATCACTTATGGCTTTCATATTCTCAGTGCTTTCAGTGCTTGTTATACTTGGATTATGCAGGATACGTTCGTTTGATCCGGGTGTTGTAGTACTTGCCGGGATTGCTATCGGTTCTGTCTGGACTGCTGCCACAACGATACTTCAGTTTTATGCAACAGATGTAGGTCTGTCGGCAGCTGTTATATGGAATTTTGGTGATCTTGGGAGAGCTACTTATAAGACAGATCTGATTATGTTTGTTGTCGTGGCAGCAGGATTTTTGGTGTTTATGATACTATCATGGAGATATAATGCACTACTTAGTGGTGATGTTGCAGCTAAAAGTGTAGGAGTAAATGTTGAATTATTAAGATTCATATCGCTGCTTCTTAGTTCTGTTATAGTTGCGGTATGTGTATCATTTCTTGGGATAATAGGCTTTGTTGGTATTATCTGTCCGCATATAACGAAAAAAATATGGGGACAGAATCACCACTATTCCATACCTGTGTCAGCGTTTACGGGAAGTCTTTTACTTTTGTTTGCTGATACAATATCAAGAAGCATAGGAAATGGTTCGGCTCTGCCAGTAGGAGCCATAACCTCACTGCTTGGTGCACCTTTTTTTGTTGCAATTATATTTTCACGGAGGTGCAATAATGTTTAAGATAGACAATCTGTGTTACAGATATAAAAAAACATCACCATATGTTCTTGATGGTGTATCTTTAGAGCTTGAAAAAGGTGAAATAGGAATAATGCTGGGCAGAAATGGAGCAGGAAAGACTACACTTTTTAACAATATATTAGGAATAAGCAGACCTGTGTCAGGAACTATAAGCTATGATGGTATTGATATGACTAAGGCTTCAAGGAGCCAGAGAGCGAGGAAAATAGCATATGTACCACAGAATATACAGTTTGGTACATTATCAGTGTATGATTCTATAATGCTTGGACGACTTTCATATTTTGGAGTAAGGGCGGCAGATAGTGACAGAAGGGTTGTCGAGAATATAATAAAAGAGATGAAGCTTGAGGAACTTGCAATGCGCAGTGTTTCAGAGCTGTCAGGAGGAGAGAGACAAAAGATTGCTATTGCAAGAGCCATGGCACAGCAACCTGGACTTATAGTGTTTGATGAACCGACGGGAAATCTTGATCCTGCCAACGAAGAACTGATTATTCTTGAAGCAAGGAAGCTTGCTAAACAAAAGAATATATCCATACTGTCATCGCTGCACGATATAAACCAGGCTTTATATTTCGGCGATAAGTTTTTCTTCCTTAAAGATGGAAAAATAAAATATGCCGGTTCACATAATATAGTTACAAAAGAGGTCATAAAGGATATATACGATGTTGATGTAAAGATTATTACAGTGGATGACAGAAAAGTTGTAGTCAAGAATCCCATGATGACAAGAATCCCATAATGATAAAAAGGAAAGGACAAAATAATATGAAAAATATGAAGAAAAGTAAATTAATCAAAAAGGTGGCTGCATGTCTTATGGTTGTTGTATCCATATTTGCCATGTGTGCATGTAAAACAACTTCTGATAATAGTACAGGCACGACACAAAATCAGGCAGAGCTTACAATAACAGATATGATTGGAAGAAGTGTTACAGTTAAGCCGGGAAGCTATAAAAGAGTTGTATGTATAGGTGCCGGAGCGTTAAGAATGTATAGCTACGTTGGAGATGTCAGCCTGTTGTGTGGTGTTGAAGATATAGATAACACAACTCTTAAGGACAGACCTAAAATGTTTGATTCAGTAGCAAGACCTTATGTTATGGCATATAGCGAAAGCTTTAACAAACTGCCATCCTGTGGTGTTGGAGGCCCTAATGCACAGACAGCGGAAGCAGAGAAGATTCTTTCATGTGACCCTGATATAGTTATATCAGAGTATGAGGATGTAGAAAAAGAAAATGCACTTTATGAACAGCTTGGGGTACCTGTTATTACTTTAAAGGCAGGAGTTAATGGTGTGTTTGATGATTCATTTAAGGAAAGCATGGAGCTTCTTGGTAAGATATTTGAAAGAGAAAATGAGGCAGAACAGCTTACACAATATATAGATGATCAGAGAAAACAGATAACAGAAAGAACTGCTGGTATTGAAGATAAAGATAAACCATCTGTATATATATGTGGTCTTGGTAACTGGGGAACAACCAATCATCTTATGACAGCACAGAATTATGTATCATTTAATATAGCAAATGTAAAAAATGCGGTAACAGGACTTGCAAAGAATGGTATTCAGTCTATAGAAGAAGAGAAATTCACAGATATTGGAGCTTCAATAGATATAATGATTATTGATGCAGCAGCTGTTAAGAATATTAAGCCATTATATAAGAATAATCCGGATATGTTTAATACATGTAAGGCATGGAATAATAATGAGGTATATCTTGAGATGGCATATAATGCTTATTATACTAATTATGAAATAGCTCTGATCAATACATGGTATATAGCTAAAACAGTATATCCTGAATTATTTAAGGATGTTGATATAAAAGAAAAAACAGATGAGGTTACTGAGGCATTTTTAGGAAAAGCTATGTCAGATGAGATATTTTCTGCACCGTTAAGCTTTGGTGGATATAAGAAAATAGATACCGCAACATTCTTTAACTAAATGAAATAGTGTGTAGAAATGAAGAATGGAGGACTATTATGATTGATAAGAAAGAGGTTATAGAATTCTTTGATAAATGTGCACCAGGCTGGGATGCCTGTATGATAAGAAATGATGATATTATCCAAATGATCCTTGATAATGCCGGTGTAAAAAAGGATAGCAAAGTTCTTGATGTAGCCTGTGGAACAGGAGTACTTATACCTGATTATTTATCGCGTGACGTAAGCGCTGTTACAGCCATAGATATATCTAGTGAAATGATTAAAATAGCACAGAGTAAGTTTAAAGATAAAAGAGTGGAATTCATCTGTGCAGATGTCATGGAATATGATTTATGTGGTGGCTATGATTCGGTTGTTATATATAATGCGTTTCCACATTTTACACAGCCTGACAGACTTATAGAAATATTATCAGGAAAGCTGAAGACTGGTGGAAGAATAACAGTGGCACATGGCATGAGCCGTGAAAAGATAGATGCACATCATAAGGGCCGTGCATATAAGGTGTCTGACGGACTTATGGAGGCAGACAGGCTTGCAGATATATTTAAAAAGTACACTAATGTAATAAATGTTATATCTGATGATAATATGTATCAGGTAGTTGGAGAGGTATTTTAATAAAATATAAAAAATATTTAAAAAGTGCTTTACAAATATGTATTTATAATGTAATATATATCAAGTCGGGTGACCGATATAAAACATATGAATACATATGAGCAGGCAGTCGTGGCGGAATTGGCATACGCGCTAGACTAAGGATCTAGTCCATATTGCTTGGGTGCGGGTTCAAGTCCCGCCGACTGCACTAAAAGCATCTACCATTTGGTAGATGCTTTTTTTGTGGGTAAAATCTGAAACTACAGAAAGATATAATAATCGCCATCCTCATCTGAGAATTTTTTATATGTAGTATGGAAAACATCTTCTATTATGTGACTGCTGATACATTCATCAGGTGTTCCATGTGCAACTATTTTTCTATCATTCATAATAACAATATTGTCTGATATTCTTATGGCATCAGAAAGCTCATGAAGTACAAGTATAATAGTTTTTCCTGACTGTCTTAGCTTTTTAAGCATGTTAAAAAAGTTTCTTTTTCCCTCAAGATCAAGATATGTGACAGGCTCATCCATAACTATAATCTGACTATCCTGTGCAAGTATCATAGAAAAGAATACACGCTGTCTTATGCCTCCTGATAAAGTATCAGCATTTTGCTCTGAATAAGCTGTGACATGGGTAAAATCCATAGACTGATTGACGATATCAATGTCTTCCTTACTTTTTCTTCGCGTAAATCCCAGATAAGGAAAACGTCCATGTTCAACAAGAGTTCTTACAGGAAGTACAGGTATAACAGTGCGTATCTGGGGAAGAAATGCAACTTCCCTGGCACGTTCCTTTAGCGGAAGCTTTAAGAAATCAATATCGTTTATACATATGTTTCCAGCGGTTACCTTAGCACTTGAGTTAAGACATGATAAAAGAGTGGTTTTTCCGCATCCGTTAGGACCTACTATAGTAGTTATATTTCCATCATTAAAATCTATACTGATATCTTCTAATATATGTGTTCCTGAAACTGAAACACTGACATGTTTATAACTAAGCATTTACCCTTCTTCCTCCTTTCTTTTTAAGCAGCAGATACATAAAGAATGGTCCACCTACAAATGCCATGATTATGCCAGCTGGAAGCTCAAAAGGCGCAGCTAAAAGACGGGCTGTTATATCACATATAAGTACAAAAGATGCACCAAGCAGTACGCTGGTTGGAAGCAGAAGCCTTGCATCACTTCCAAACAGGTTCCGGCATATATGCGGAACTATAAGACCTATGAAGCTTAACAGCCCGGCAAAGCTTACTATAAAACCTGCCATAATACTTGATAAAACAAGCAGAATAAAACGTGTCAGGTTTACATTAAGTCCAAGAGAACGTGCATAATCATCACCAAGTGACAGTATATTAAGAGGTCTTGCAAAAAACATAGTAATAATAACTGCTATGATAACACCGATACATGGAAGTAGTATTTTTTTTATGGTCAGTCCTGAAAGAGAGCCCATAAGAAAAGACGTAAGATTGATTGATATATCTGCATTTAAAAGCTTTATAGTGTTAATGCCGGCATTAAGAAAAGATGATACTGTAATGCCTGCAAGAACAATAGTTGTTCTTGAACTGTCAGCAAAATACGCAAGAGCATATATACATAAAGTAGTAAGCAGTGCACCCATGAATGCAGCAAATGATCCGGCATAGACTGAATTCGGAAATAAAAGCAGTGAGAGCATTACAAAAAATCCAGCACCTGAATTCACACCTATGGTGTTGGGGCTAGCAAGAGCATTATTCATAACACTCTGAAGTATAACGCCGGCAACGGACAGTCCCATACCAGCTATAATGGCTCCAAAGGTTCTAGGGATTCTTATATTCATTATGAGTATATATGTAACTGATGATTTATCTCTGCCTGTGAAACATTGTAGTATATCAGTGACATTAAGTCTTACACTTCCAAGCATTATACTAAGGAGTGAAGCAGTTATAAGCAGAATTATAAGAAAAATGATTGTACTTGTATTTTTTTCCATCTTTATAATGTGATGTTTATTGCAGCTATTATTATTGTTATTATTACTGTTATTATTATTACTGTTGTTGTTAATGTTGTTGTAGCATTTCGAACTGTTATTGTTATTATATGGCATTATAATCCTCTTTTATCTATATTTATACATTATTCAGGAGCAGAATATCTTTTGACCCTGGCATCTTAATATGCAATATAGACAGATTATCATATCATTTACATTTAATCAAATATAAAAAACACATTTACATACCAAATTTATATGAATAAAGTATTGACAAATACTTCCATAGAGATTAAAATCTAATCCATATTAAACAAGTAGGTTTATAGTTTATGCGATTGGAGATGAAGATATGAGATTTAATACTGCATTACTTCACGGAGATTTCAGAGGAGATAAGAAAACGGGAGCTACACAGACACCTGTATATCAATCCAGTGCATTTGAACATGCAAGTGCAGAAACTCTTGAGAAGATATTTAACAATAAAGCACCTGGTTTTTCATATAGCAGAATAAGCAATCCGACTGTTGATTCATTTGAGAAGAGAATGACAGCGCTAGAGGGGGGCGTAGCAAGTGTTGCCTGTGCATCGGGCATGGCAGCCATAACAAATGCATTTACTAATATATTAAGAAGTGGTGATGAGATAGTCTGCAGCGCAAGTCTTTATGGTGGAAGTATAGATCTGTTTAAGGATCTTGAAGCTTTTGGAATAAGGACACATTATGTTGAGAATAACAACATAGAACAGTTTGAGGCTGCTACTAATGAACATACCAGATTGTATTTCGCAGAAACTATAGGAAACCCAAGACTGGATGTTACAGATATAAGGCTTCTGTCTATGGCAGCCCACAAAGCAGGGGTGCCGCTTATAGTAGATAATACTGTTGCGACAGCGTATCTTATAAAACCGATTGAATACGGAGCAGATATAGTTGTTAACTCTACTTCTAAGTATGTGAATGGCAACAGTAATTCTATCAGTGGTGTTATAACTGACTCTGGTAATTTTAAATGGGATAGTGTAAAATATCCAGGTATGAAAGATTTTGCCAGATTTGGTCCATATGCATATACAGCTAAGCTAAGAAATGGAATATATAGAAATACTGGTGCCTGTCTGTCGCCACAGAATGCTTTCTATAATATACTAGGCATAGAAACATTAGGGTTGCGTATGGAACGTATTACTGATAATGCATTAAAACTTGCAGAATATCTTGATAAGAATTATAATTTCTTAAATGTTAACTATCCTGGCTTAAAAAGCAGTGAATTCCATGAGATAGCACATAAGGAACTGCACAACGGATATGGTGGAATAATTACTATAAGAACTGGAAGCAAGGAGAATGCATTTAAGTTTATTGATGCATTAAAGCTTCCACTTAACGTTTCCAATATAGGAGATACCAAAACACTTGTTATTCATCCTGGTTCAACTATCAGTGTTCATAGCACTGATGAAGAAAAGAAAATAGCTGGTGTATATGATGATCTGGTAAGGATAAGCGTTGGAATAGAGGATATTGAAGATCTTATAGAAGATTTCACACAGGCAGTAGAATTCATACAGCATGCATAGAGGCTGGTCTGATATACAAACACATTATTAAACCCATAAAGGTTATGATGATTATATGAAATGCATATTCATATTGATGGTTATAATAGGATTAATGGGAAGACGGAGGAAATTATGGCTAAGATTGATTATTCAGCACTTAAAAAGGGCGGATTTATGAGACAGAAACAGAAAGGATATTTTTCATTAAGAATCCAGGTTGTAGGTGGTAATCTTACATCTGAGAATATCAGGGCTGTTGCTGATGTTGCGGATAAATATGGTAAGGGATATGTACATATGACATCTAGACAGGGTGTTGAGATTCCTTTTATCAACTTTGAGAATATCGAAGAGGTAAGGGCAGAGCTTGCAGAGGGCGGAGTTAAGCCTGGTGTATGTGGTCCAAGAGTAAGAACAGTTACAGCCTGTCAGGGAAATGCAGTATGTCCTAGCGGCTGTATAGATTCATATGATATTGCAAAGAAGCTTGATGAACATTACTTTGGAAGAGAACTTCCTCATAAGTTTAAGTTTGGTGTTACAGGTTGTCAGAACAACTGTCTTAAGGCTGAAGAGAATGATATCGGCATAAAAGGCGGTATGGAAGTAAGCTGGATTGAGGATAAATGCATCAACTGTGGGGTATGTGAAAAAGCCTGTCGTAGGGGTGCTATAAGCTGTGCTAACAATACAGTTACGATTGACAGAACCAAGTGTAATAATTGTGGACGTTGTGTTAAGGCCTGTCCAACAGAGGCATGGGAAGGAAAGAGTGGTTTTATTGTATCTTTTGGTGGACTTTTTGGAAATCATATATATAAAGGTGAACAGCTTCTTCCTCTTATCACAGATGAAGAAACTCTTTTCAGAGTCACAGATGCAGCAATAGGCTTCTTTGAAAGAAATGCTAATGCAGGTGAAAGATTCAGACTTACTTTACAAAGACTTGGTGAGGATGAATTCAGAAAAGAAATTATGGCTGCTTACGAAGGTAAGTAGTATGCTGGCAGATACATCAGAGGTTTTATAGCCATCGTTAAGATATTCTAAAAGCTATGAATTTCTGATGTGCCTGGAATAAAAAATAAGAATTCCAGAATAAATTTTAAAATTCACATTGTATAACTGGAAATAATATGGTAATATATAACATATAAACATATAAAGATACTAGGAATATAGATTAAAAGCACTAATACATATAATGAAATAATATTGTCAGGTGCTCTATGAAAGAAGGGAGAATAGTTATGGAAATAGAAGGAATTAGTATTGATGATACAGTTGATATAACTGATAAGGTATGCCCGCTTACATTTGTTAAAGCAAAGGTGGCTATTGATGAGCTGGATGATGGTGAGATTATTGCCATACGTATGAATGATGGTGAACCAGTAGCTAATGTTCCAAGAAGTATTAAAGAGGAAGGTCATCAGATACTTAAGCTTGTTAATAACGAGGATGAAACATATACGCTTATAGTTAAGAAGGTAGAAGATTAGAGCAGAAAAGAGGATTAATATGGCAGAAAGAATTAAGTTACAGGATTTTGATGAAAAAGTACTGAGTAGTTCACTTCCAGTTCTGGTTGATTTTTATTCTGATAGCTGTGTTCCATGCAAGCGCCTTGCACCGGTTCTGGGAACAGTAGAGGATGAGAAGGCTGGAAGTCTGGTTGTTTATAAGGTGAATATCAACTTCGATGCTGATGCAGCACAGAAATATGATGTAAGTGCGGCTCCAACGCTTGTGTTATTTAAGGATGGAGAAGAGAAGGCTAGACACACAGGTGTGTTAAAAAAGGATGAACTGGTAAGCTTTATAGAAGCTAATTCATAAGCTTTTAGCAGGTAAAACATGCTTTTGACATATCATTATTCAGTTAAATATATTTATGCCATAAAGGCAGGAAAGAGGTAAAATATGCAGTTAACAGTATCAGGAGTAAAGAAAGAATATGAAGATGGAATAACACTTCCAAAGCTTTTTGAAATTGAGAATGTAGAAACACCAGAATATGTAACAGTTTCAATTAATGAAGAATTCATTCCTGGTGACCAGAAGGAAACGTACCAGTTAAAGGATGGAGATAATGTTGAATTTTTATATTTCATGGGCGGTGGACAAAGATAATAAAGAAATTGCCATTTAATGAAAGAAAAATATAAGTTTAGAAGGAGAAAATATATGGCTTTATCAGATGAGCAGATAGAACGTTATTCGCGCCACATTATATTAAAAGAAGTTGGTGCTAAGGGACAGAAGAAATTACTTAATGCTAAAGTGCTTATAATAGGTGCAGGAGGACTTGGTGCACCAGCAGCTATGTATCTGGCAGCAGCAGGTGTTGGAACAATCGGTATAGCTGATGCTGACGAGGTTGATCTTAGCAACCTGCAAAGACAGATCATACATCAGACGGCTGATGTAGGAAAGGCCAAAGTCCAGTCAGCTAAGGAAACTATTAATGCGATGAACCCTGATGTCACGGTTAATACATATAGAGAGTTTATAACAAGTGAAAATATCATGGACATTATTAAGGATTATGATTTTATTATTGATGGTACTGATAACTTTCCAGCTAAGTTTTTGATTAATGATGCATGTGTAATGGCTAAGAAGCCTTTTTCACATGCTGGTATTATCAGATTCAAGGGTCAGCTTATGACTTATGTTCCTGGTGAAGGACCATGCTACAGATGTGTATTTAAGAATCCACCACCAAAGGATGCAGTACCTACATGCAAGCAGGCTGGTGTTATCGGAGCTATGGGAGGTGTCATAGGAAGTCTTCAGGCTATGGAGGCTATCAAGTATATCCTTGGAGTAGGAGAGCTGCTTACAGGATATCTTCTTACATATGATGCTATAACACAGGAGTTCCATAAGATTAAACTTCCTTCTAATACAGATGGCTGTGCTGTATGTGGTAAGAATCCAACTATAACTGAGCTTATAGATTATGAACAGGTAGTCTGTGAAGACCACTGATTTTAAGTTTATGCCATAAAAGGAAGGCAGGAGGTTTTGCAAAGTGATTACATTTAATAAAAATGATTATGATAAAATTCTTGAATATGCAAAGGTTAATCTTCCAGAGGAAGCCTGTGGTCTTATAGGTGGAACAATAGAGGATGGTAATAAGTATATAAAAAAAGTATATCTTCTGACTAATATTGATCATTCTAATGAACATTTTTCAATGGATCCTAAGGAGCAGCTTGCGGCAGTTAAGGACATGAGAGCTGAAGGATTAGTTCCTCTTGGCAACTGGCATTCGCATCCTGAATCTCCTTCAAGACCATCAGAAGAGGATAAAAGGCTTGCATATGACAGTAAAGCAAGTTATATGATACTTTCTCTTATGAATGCAGATGAGCCAGTGCTTAACTCATTTCATATAGAAGGAAATGTTTCTGAAAAAGAAGATTTGCATATTATTTAGAGATATGATATATAATAATGGATGCAGGTAGTCGTTAATTCCGATTGCCTGCATTGTTTATATAGATTATGAGTGAATTGTATAGCAATAGAAAGGTGCATTTATGACAGAATTAGAAAATATATATGATGTGGTTATAGTAGGTAGTGGACCAGCAGGTTTGTCAGCAGCTATATATGCTAAAAGGGCAGGACTGAATATTCTTGTAATAGAAAAGGAATATATGGGTGCAGGACAGATTGCATATAGTGATAAAGTAGATAATTATCTTGGTATTCCTGCGGTAAATGGTTTTGATCTTGGAGAATGTTTTAGAAATCATGCGATATCTTTGGGAGTGGACATAGAAGAAGGCGAGGTTACAGGAGTAACATGTACTGATGATAAGATAGATACAGCTCCTGCAGGTAATAAGCTTTTGTGGAAAACTATACTTTCAGATGGCACATATAAGCTTTCAAAAACAGTTATATACGCAGCGGGAAGTCATCATCGTCATCTTGGTATAAAAGAGGAGGATGAATATATAGGAAAAGGTGTTTCATACTGTGCTGTATGTGATGGTGCATTTTATAAGGATAAAAGTGTAGTTGTTGCAGGAGGGGGGAATAGTGCTCTTGGCGATGCTCTGTATTTATCTGATATATGCAAGGATGTGTATATTGTGCATAGAAGGGATGAATTCAGAGGTGATGCAGCTACTCTTAAAAAACTGAAGGAGCGAAAGAATGTTCATATAATTACCAGCGTTAATATACAGGCATTAAGAGGGGAAAAGAAGCTTGAAGAGGTGCTTCTTAGTGATGGACAGGTCATAAAAGCAGCAGGACTTTTTGTTGCAGTTGGCATGGAGCCTGAAACAGATATTCTTAAAGGTGTTGTAGAACTTGATAATAAAGGATATGTTGTTGCAGCGGAGGATTGTGTTACATCAGCAGGCGGTTTTTATGCTGCAGGCGATATCAGGACAAAGCAGTTAAGACAGGTTATAACAGCTGCTGCTGATGGTGCCAATGCTGCATCACAGGTGATTAAGTATCTTAAATAATTCAATTGAAATTATCTGCTTTATATGTTATATTCATTATCCGGTTATGTTTAAAATGTTAAATAAAATGATGTGAGTGTCAAAAGTGAATTTTGCCACTTACTGATTTATACATGATTATTGGAGATATATATGGGTAATAATAACAAAAGAAAATCATCAGCTATGGATATGACAACAGGTTCTATTCCATTAAATATACTTAAATTCAGCATCCCACTTATGCTGGCACAGATACTTGAAGTGCTGTTTAATATGTCGGATGTTGCAGTTGTTGGAAAGTTTTCAAGCTATGAAGCACTTGGTGCAGTTGGTTCAACATCGCTTCTTGTTACATTATTTACAGGCTTTCTTATTGGCATGGGTTGTGGGGTTAATGTAAGAACGGCCCAGCAGCTTGGTGCAGGGCAGAAGGAAAATGTAAGAAAAACAATCCATACATCATTTATTTTAAGTCTTTTAGTTGGAATTATAGCGTGTGTGTTATGTATAACAGGAGCAGAATTTTTCTTATCACTTATGAATACAAAACAAGAGCTTATATCCGGAGCTGTTTTATATTTCAGGATATATGCACTTGGAATGCCTGCTATGGCAATATATAATTTCGGCAATGCAGTTATGAGTGCAAGTGGAGATACGAAAAAACCACTTATATATCTTTCGTTTGCAGGCGTTGTTAATGTATGTCTTAATCTTATATTTGTTATAGGAATAGGGATGGCAGAAGATGGTGTTGCATTTGCAAGTATTACAGCACAGTATATATCAGCTTTTTTGGTTGTTTTTAATCTGTTTAAAAGAAAAGATGAAGATGTCTGCAGATTAAGAGTAAAGGAATTAAGATTATATAAAGGAGTGTCAAAGGTTATATTGATGCTTGGAATACCAGCCGGAATACAGAACGCTATATTTGCTATGGCTAACCTTTTTATACAGACAGGTGTCAACTCATTTAGTGCGGTTATGGTATCAGGTAATGCGGCTGCGGCCAATGCTGATGCACTGATATATAATGTTATGATGGCTTTTTATACAGCATGCTCAAGCTTTATGGGACAGAATATGGGAGCACATAATAAGAAACGTATGTTAAAAAGCTATATAATAAGTATGTCCTATGCCTTTTTAGCTGCAGCTATATTAGGTGGGCTGCTTATTATATTCGGAAGACAGTTTTTATCATTGTTTACAAGTGAGCCACAGGTTGTGGAAGCTGGTATGCAGAGAATTATGATCATGGGTTTTTCGTATGCCTTGTCATCTTTTATGGATTGTACGATAGCGGCATCAAGAGGTATTGGAAAGACAATAGTACCAACTATAGTTGTTATTATTGGTTCATGTGTATTCAGGGTTGCCTGGGTATATACAATATTTGCATATGTCCATACGATTCCATCCCTTTTCTTATTGTATCCTTGTTCATGGATGATAACAGCAGCTGCGGAAATAGTTTACTTTATACGCTGCTTTAAAAAATTATCGTTTGATTGATTTGTTAAAGAAATTCAATCAAACGATAATTTTAATTTTAGTTAATTTTATTTGATTTCTTCTGCCATTTTTTCCATATCCGCAATATTATTATCGTTCATTGTGGATTTTATTGTAACAATATCAGGACAGATTGTAATGTTTTTCATGCCATCAAAGGCTGTCTTTAACCATCTTGCAGCAGTAGGAGCCCATGAGCCGTTTTCTATGATTCCGACTTTACGTTTCTGATAAGCTTTATGGGAAAGTCTGTTAACAAAATCCTCCATAGGTGGGAATACACCGCCATCATATGAAGCTGCTGCCACAATAAGACGTCCATAACGAAAAGCATCTTCGACAGCTTCTGACATATCATCCCTTGTAAGATCTGTAAATGCTACATTTTCATAGCCCTTTTCCTTGAGGATATCCACCATTTTTAAGGCAGCTGCTTTAGTGTTGCCATGGATAGAAGCACATGCTACAAGGATACCATCATCTTCTGGTTCATAACTGCTCCATGTAAGGTATTTTTCTATATAATAATTAAGATTATCCTTAAGGACTGGTCCATGAAGCGGACATATAGTCTTGATATCAAGACCGGCAGCCTTCTTTAATAATGTCTGTACAGGAGCACCATATTTACCAACTATATTAAAATAATATCTTCTTGCTTCACATGTCCAGTCTTCATCAGTACACAGTGCACCGAATTTACCAAAGGCATCTGCAGAGAAAAGTACCTTTTCTGTTGTTTCATATTCCAGCATGACTTCTGGCCAGTGAACCATAGGAGCCATTATAAATACAAGTTTATGCTTACCAAGTGAAAGCTCATCGTTTTCTGCAACAACCTGGCAGCGTTCATCAAGATTATCAATGTTGAAAAACTGAGGAAGCATAGCTTTGGCTTTAGCGCTAAGAACAAGCTTTGCATCAGGATATTTATCAGCGAGAGCCTTGATGTTAGCTGCATGATCAGGTTCTAAGTGAGATATTACGATATAGTCAACATCTCTGCCATTAAGAGTGGCATTAAGGTTATTAAACCATTCTTCTGATTTTCTTTTGTCAATAGTATCCATGACTGCTACTTTTTCATCAAGTATTATATATGAATTATAAGCCATGCCATTAGGCACCTTGTACTGGCTTTCAAAAAGATCAAGAGTAGTATCATCAGCACCAATGTATTTGATTGAATCTGATATAAATGTGTCTGTCATAATTAAGACCTCCTAAAAATTTTTTAATAATGATAATTATTACTGTTTTGCATTATAACATATATGGAAATAAATTCAAATATTAATTATCAATTTTTTCATCGATTCTTTTTTTGAGAATATCAAAAAGTTCATTTTCAGTGTTGATATTTTCATTGCCTAAGTCGGCACAGGCTGTTTTAATATCAAAGGGCAGTCTTTTATCATTAAAAAGTATATGCTTTGGTGCAGCTTTTTTTGGAAGTAATTCAATACGTTCACAAAAGTTTTTATAATTAAGCTTGTTTTCAAGTACGAAAAACGTATCAGGACTATATCTTACAAATAGCAGATCAATATCAGTTTCATCATGAAAAATCTGGTTTAAAAGAGAGTAAAGACTGCATATAATTCCTGAAGCAGCCATACTTCCTTCAGACTGGGTTATGTCATATAAATGCCTGATGTTGATAAGCGCTGTGTTTGATCTGTGGTTTTTCTTTGCTTCGCATATAAGGTTAGGAAGATGTTCAGAAAGATAATCCCTGTTATAGGAATTGGTTTCTTTATCCTGTAGAAACTGACTGTTAAAAGCGCTGATAGCACTTATAAGCTTCTTTCTTGAATTATAAGAGTTATAACGGTTGTATGTGTAAGAAAAAAGCTTAGTTATCTCTAAAACAAGAGCTTTTCCATCAACAATAACAGGACGTGATGTTACCTGGTATATATTGTTATCAACTACATCAAGCTTTGACTGGGTCTGTTTTGTTATAAGAGCTCTTGCTGATGTACAGTTCTGGCATTGGTATGGAGCGTTCCATACATCATAGCATTTATTCGTTAGAGAAGTACCTTCTGTTTTATTATCTTCAATCTGTGTTACGCAGCATTCAAATGGATTAACAAGCCGTACACTGTCAAATGAGCGGGAAAGTATATCCATTTCGTGTGATATTTCATTTTTTGTGTATGAAATTAACTCTTTATTGATGTTTACAGAGTCATTAGTATGAATGTTTTCGTCATTATAAATATCATTATTATTCATAAACTGTTCCTGCCTTCTAAAGTTAAGTAGATATTAGCATAATTTTTAACGAATTCCAACTAATATTTGACTTTTATATGGCAAAATTGTATTTTATATATATTAAGATGTCAGGGTTAAAAGGTATTCTGTCTCTTACATCAGATATAGACAGAAGGGAAGATGATAATGTTAGATAGTGTGTTAAATATGTCAAAAAAACAGATAGAGGATGCTATCAGGATATTGAATCCGTGCATGAATGATTATTTATATGTGTTTGATCTTAAGGAAGATTATTATGTTATATCAAAGCATGCAACAGAAAGGTTTATACTTCCATCGGACAAATTCTATAACGCAACAAAGAAACATGAGGATTTCGTATGTCCAGAAGATATTTCTATGCTTGGTAAGGAAATAGAACTGATTAAAGCTGGTAAGAAAAAGTTCCATGACATGAAATACAGATGGCTGGATAAGCATAATAATCCAGTATGGATTAACTGCAGAGGTTCAGTTTTGTTTGATGAAAATACCCAGCCACATTACCTGGTTGGATGTATTAATGAAATAGGTGTAAAGCCGGAGGCTGACAACGTAAGTGGTCTTCTGGGTGAATATGCACTTGACAGATATATTAAAGATACCTGTACAGATAATATTCCTGATGGCTTCATTATAAGAATGAGTATAGATAATTTCAGTGCAATTAATGCAGATTTCGGAATGAGCTATGGGGATTTTATTTTAAAGAGAACTTCAGAATGTATATTAAAGAGTATAAAACCAACACAAAGACTTTTTAAGTCGGGATCAGATGAATTTATTGTTGTTGATTTTAATGGTTCTTCAATAAATGAAGCAATTGGTATATATAAACAGTGTAAAAAACATATTAATAACTTCATTGAAAGTAACAGATATAATACTATATATACTTTATCAGCCGGTATTATTAATACAAGGGATATAACACTTGAAGAAGAAAACTATGTAAAGGCATCAGAATTTGCTTTAAAAACT
>ULZT01046067.1_pt1 | contig 18283 bp, 16 predicted proteins | sample 1963371 | NCBI WGS metagenome assembly ULZT01 (sample SAMEA4835897, study PRJEB28245) | human gut metagenome | biome: gut microbiome; material: fecal sample | place: Denmark | collected 2008
CCATAGTTTTATCCTTATGCTTTGTCAGCTTGACTTTTACGGTTTCGGCAGAGAATGCAACAACATATACATATACAGTATCTCAGGATGAAGACTGGATGGTAACACAGGACGCGTATCTGATCAGCCGCGTGCTGATGAGAAGCCAGGCGTTAAGCACCCCAAAGGATATATTTGTAAAGGGGAATCTGCTTTATGTGGCGGATACAGGCGCTGCCCGGGTGATTGTTTATAATCTTGATACCGACGACTGTACCGAATTGGGCAGGGATATACTGGCGTCGCCGGCAGGTCTGTTTGTAGATGACGACGGTGCGGTGTATGTTGCAGACAGCAGTCTGTGTTCGGTTTTAAAGTTTTCGTCAGACGGAAGGCTACTGAAGCAGTATGACCGCCCCACAGCGGCGGCGTTCGGCACGGAAACCACTTATTCCCCCTCGAAGGTTGTGGTAAACAGCGGCGGAACCCTTTATGTGGTGTCCGACGGTTCTTACGACGGTATGGTGCAGCTGGATCAGAACGGTGAATTTTTAGGGTATTTCGGTTATAACAATAACCCTATGACCGCATGGGAATATATTCAGGATATGTTCTTTTCGGAAGAGATGAAAGCGCAGATCTTTAACCGTGTGCCCTTTTCTTTTTGCAATGCGGATATAGACAGCAAAGGAATTGTATATACCGTAACGCAGGCGGCAGAGGGCAACGCCGTAAAAAAGCACGACGTATCGGGTCAGAATCTCCTGCACTCTGAAATGGTGGATGAAAAGGACTTTGCCGATGTGTGTATCGGTTCTGACGGTCAGATTTATGCCGTGACCGTATCCGGTCTTATTTTTGAATACGATACCGACGGCAATCTGCTGTTTACATTCGGCGGACGCGCCATATCGGTTGAGCAGAACGGGATTTTTTCCTCTGTGACTGCCATTGCATGCGACGATCAGGACCGGCTTTATGTGCTGGACGGCGAACGCGGATTGATTCACGTGTTTGCACCCACTACATATGCCGTGGCTGTTCATACCGCGATGCGGGAGTACAACAGAGGCAACTATACGGAAAGCTATAATCAGTGGAACAACATTATATCCATAGGCGGTGCAAGCTATTTTGCCGTTAACAATATGGCGCAGTGCCTGTTTCAGCAAAAAAAGTTTGATGAGTCTGCGGCGCTTTACAAGGCGTCAGGCGACCGTTATGGGTATTCGCAGGCGTTTTGGCATATCAGAAATCAGTGGATTAGCGATTACTTGCCGTATTTGCTCATAGCGCTGATTGCTTTTATTGCTGTGATTGCAGTATTGAAAAGAATACGACGGAAGCACGGTCCTTTCAGGGGCGGGCAAAGCATTGTTGTAAGCGATGCAAAGCTGCTGCTCCGCACTATGCGGCATCCGATAGACAGCTTTTATGACATTCGGCATGAGAAGGCGGGACACATCTCAACAGCGATTGCGATCTATGCGGTGGCATATCTGCTGTTTTTGGCATATCAGACCGTTTCCGGGTTTGTGGTAATCGGAAACAGCGCAAACCGTGTGTCCCTGTTATTCCTTTCGCTTATTTTTTTGGCGCCGCTGACTCTTTTTATCATCAGTAATTATTTGGTGGGTGAAGTCAAGGAAAGCAATGCGCGCTTTAGGGATATTTTTATATCCACCGCATATATTTTATCGCCCTTTGTGGTTGCCGCGCCGTTTATGATTGCGGTTTCGCACATACTTACCGGAAGTGAGCTGAGAATTTTCCAATTGGTTATGATTGGCTTGCTGATTTGGATAGCGGTAAACATTATGATAGCAACCCGTGAAATGCACGCTTATGATAACTGGCCTGCCATAAAGCATCTGCTTATCACAGTATTCTTAATGTGCGTGATCGTACTGGCGCTGTCAATGCTGTATATGTTCTGGGATCAGCTGTCTGATTTCGTTTCTTCTATTATCAAGGAGGTGAAGTACCGTGGTACAGGCGCTTAAAAAGAATCATCGGTTTATATGCTGGGCGTGTGCGTGTGCTGCGGCAACCGCCATATTGCTGAGCGGCTGCTCATCTTACCGTTTGAACGGCAACAAAAACAATACGGCTGAAATAATCGGAAAGGTTGACAGTGAGGCGCTGAAATCAAACCGGTTTACCCATACGGACGCCGATTCCGACAGGGTACTGCCGCAGCTTCCAACCGATGGCTTTTCGTTGGTAGCCGAAAACGATTGGCTGGCGCTGTATTTGCGGGAGCAGTACGCCTCTATTCGTGTGGTGGATAAAAAAACAGGCTATGTATGGGGTGCTCTTCCTGAAGATATGCCGGAGGATCTGAACGAGGTGTGGGCGCTGTTCGGCAATTCCGTTGTAAGCCTTGAATGCATTGACTCTACCGGAATGACCAAGCAGACCTCCGCGGGGCAGGCGGACGCCTTACGCAGTTACGATATGCTTGCGGACGGATTTCGCTGTACAGTTGACTTCGGTGATGAAAGTGAGATAACGCTGACAGTATCGGTCCGCTTAAAGGACAGCCATCTGGAATTTTCTGTTGATGATTCCTCTATTCGTGAAGAGGGCAGCTATTATATTAACAAGCTGTATTTTGCGCCGTTTTTCGGCTGTACGCATTCGGATGATACTGACGGTTATATTTTTATACCCGATGGCTGCGGCGCATTAATGCGCTACCAAAAGCCTATGCAGGTGCTTCGCGCTTATTCCGAAAGAGTTTACGGTCTGGATCAGGCAATTGATAACCTGTCGGAATTAAATGATTTGGATGCAAACAGACCAAATGAATTTTTAACCGCATCCAATACGGTTACAATGCCTGTTTACGGTTTGACGCACGGCGTAAAGCAACAGGCGCTGTTCGGCAGGATAAAATCAGGTGCGGAATATGCCTCTATCGAGGCCACTCCCGCCGGATTTATTTCTGATTACAACTGGGCTGCCGCCTCCTTTATTTACAGGCAGACCTATTTACAGCCGACCTCTAAAAGCGGCTCGGGCGTCCCGATTCTTCAAAAGAACCGAAACAGCATCGATCCGGTATTGGAGCTGTATTTTTTGAACGGGAGCGAAGCGGATTATAACGGTATGGCGTCGCTTTATTCTAATATTTTATCCAATGAGGGTATGTTAAAAAATAATCAGAGTGAAAATGCGCCTGTGATAGCGCTGGATATTGTTGCCGCCGACGCAGAGCAGGCTTTGATCGGTCATACCACTAAAACCGTTACATCAGGCGAATATACATTAAAGGCTGTTGAAAGTTTGCACAGCAGCGGAATCGAGCGGCTTGCTGTTTCGGTTTTGGGCTGGCAGAAGGGCGGTCTGAACGGGTACAGCAAATCGGAAATTTTCAATAAAACGGTCTGGGGAAGCTTTTCGGCGCTTGATGCACTGAAACGGGAGCTTGATACGCATAACGGCAGGCTGTATTTCTATATCGACCCGCTGCGCGCCAAGGAGATCCAGATTAATGCCCGCAGAGATTCCGCTATCGGTATGTCGCAAAATCCCATATCGGTGAAATGCGTTGATACCGAACGGTTTTTAGGAGATGTATGGTACATAAAGGGAACTGCGGCGCTTAATAATTTGCTGAAGCAAAGCAACGTTATTACAGAATCAGGCGGCTTTGTCACGGTAGACGGCACCCATTTGCTGTACGGCGAATATCTGTCCGATCATTTTGTTTCAAGAACGGAAATGAAAAATTTACAGGAGGAAACCTACGGCAAGCTGGCAGAGAGCAACGGTGCGTTGATGCTGTATAATCCGAACGATTATTTGCTGAAATATACCGGAGTATACCGCAATATACCTCTGTCGGGCAATCAGGATATTTTTGAAACGGATTCCGTTCCCTTTTTGCAGCTGGTGCTTTCCGGCAGAATGCGCCTGATGGCGCCGTATGCCAATGCAAGCTTTTATTCCAAGACGGATTTGCTGAAATGTATGGAGTATAATGTGTATCCTTCCTTTTTGATTACCGAGAAGCCGAGCAGCGAGCTGAGCTGTACAACGTTATGGACGGTCAGATCCTCACAGTTTGAGCAGTGGGAGGAAATGATCAGGGAACTGACGCTTTCGGTCAGCGGTGTATTGAAAAATGTAGAAGGGGAAAGAATGCTGCGGCATACCGTGGTCTCTTCCGGTGTTTATGCCGTTACTTATGAGAGCGGAACGATATATGTCAATTACGGAAGCGAAGCATATGATGCGGGCGGCGGCATATCAATTCCGGCAGAGAGCGGTCAATATGTGCCGTTTTCGGCTGCCCGTTAAAGGAGAGATAGTTGACTATGAGTAAAAAGCATTCTGTTTCCCTGAAAACAAAAAGCTCTTTGATCGGAACACTGTTTATGTCGCCGTGGTTGATCGGCTTGCTGGTTTTTACCGTTATTCCGTTTGTTTATTCCGTATGGATCAGCCTTTGTACGGTTGAATTCGGGGCAGAAGGAATTTCTACAAGCTTTGTCGGTTTTCACTGGTATAAGGAAATTTTTACCGCCGATGCATACTTTATTGAGGCAATGCGCGATACGCTTCAATTCATCGTGCTGTTTACACCTATGATAATCGTTGTGGCAATTATGTGCGCGCTGCTTTTAAATAAGGTTTGTTATGGGCGCACCATTTTCCGGATTCTGTTTTTCTTTCCGGTGGTGGTAATCAGCGGTCCTGTTATGGAAAAGCTGGTCGGCAATCAGGCTATGTCCATTATCAGTGCGGGCAACTATTATGTGTATCAGGTTATTGAAAACCTGCCCTCGCCGATATCGGTGCCGCTGCTTTATATCTTTGATAATATTGTATTGATTCTTTGGTATTCGGGTGTGCAGATGCTGATTATTCTGGCGGGACTTCAGAAAATAGGCGATTCGCTTTATGAGGCGGCGTCCATAGACGGCGCCAGCGCCTGGCAGCAGTTCTGGAAAATAACCCTGCCGTATTTAAGACCGATGATTTTGATTATGACCGTCTATACGGTGGTTGATTTGGCGGCAATGACAAGCACCCCGATGTATAGCCTGATTGAGAATAACGTTACCAATATAGAACGTCCTTATTCTTATTCTGCCGCGCTTTCGTGGGTGTTGGCACTGGTGGTACTGCTTCTGCTGGCGATTGTTCTGCTTATTCTGCGTGAGAGGGGGAGCAGGAAGTATGAATAAAAATGTCCTGACCGCAAAAACACAGGCACACACCAAAAGTATTTTGACTAAGGGGATTGTTTATATTCTGCTTATTGATATCGGCTTTGTATTTTTGTACCCGATTATTTATATGCTGATAACCTCCCTTATGACAACAGAGGATCTTGTTAATCCTACTATTAAATGGCTGCCGACACATTTGGAGCTTTCCAATTTCAAACAGGTCTGGCAGGTGCTTGATTACCCGAAAAGCCTTTTAAATTCGGTTTGGTATTCGGTTGCCTGTGCCTTGCTCCAAACGCTTTCCTGTGCGTTAATGGGCTACGCGCTTGCACGTTTCCCGGTTCCGGCAAAAAAGCTGTGGATTGCTCTGCTGGTTATGATTTTTATTATCCCCGCCAATGTGGTAACCATTCCGCGTTATGTATTGTTTAACAATTACGGGCTGATCGGCTCTCCGCTGGCAATGCTGCTGCCCGCGCTTACCGGGCAGGGGCTTAAAAGCTCTATCTTTATATTTATTTTTATGAGTGCATTTTCCTCTTACCCGAAGGCGTTTGATGAAGCAGCTGAGCTGGACGGTGCGGGGAAGCTCAAAATCTTTTTCCGCATTGCGCTGCCGATGGCGATTCCGATTATTGTTCTGTCGTTTGTCTTCTCTTTGGTTTGGTATTGGAATGATGTTTCACATTGCGGCCTGCTGATAGGCTCTGATTTTCAGACTCTGCCACTTGAGCTGAAAGCATTTGACGCTGAATTCGGCAGTATGTTCAGCGCCGCATACGGTGATGTATCGAACCGCCTGAACGAGCGCTATCAAATGACGGCGACTATAATGGTAATAGCGCCGCTTGTGGTTGTTTACGGATTTTTGCAGAACTTCTTTGTGAAAGGCATTGAGGCCTCCGGCATTACCGGTGAATAGAAGACCGGAAACGCAGCAAATATCGCTCCCGTCGGGCACATAATGCTGTATCGCTGAAAACTGCTTGGTATTTGAATATATATGAGCGTGGCGGCAGATTCTACGCATTTAAAACACTTTCCTGAAACGAAGGGAAGTGTTTTGCTTTTGCGGTCTGACCGCAGAAGCTGTATTAGTGCCTTTAGGCTGGTTTGCTCAAAGAGCAAACCAAACAACCACCCGCTATGCGGGTGTGCGTAAAAAGTTATACAAAAAAATTCCCCTAAATAGTACAATAAGGTTGTTCAAGTCTTAGAGTACTGTGAAAGGAGAATTTTAATGGCTAACAGCACAAATAGTTTATCACATACAAAATGGTTATGCAAGTATCATATAGTAATTGTTCCAAAATACCGAAGAAAAATAATATATAATCAATACCGAAAAGATTTGCAAGAAATTATTAGAACACTATGCAAATACAAAGGCGTGGAAATAATAGAAGGACATATGATGCCGGACCATGTACATCTTTTGATAAGCATACCGCCTAAAACGAGCTAGCAAGTTTCATGGGATACTTGAAAGGAAAAAGTGCGCTGATGATGTTCGATAAACACGCAAATTTAAAGTATAAATTTGGCAACCGACACTTTTGGGCAGAAGGATATTATGTTTCAACGGTAGGCTTAAATGAGAGCACAATAAAGAAATATATACAAGACCAAGAAAAAGCAGATATTGCTTTAGACAAGTTAAGCGTAAAAGAATACGCAGACCCATTTAGTTAACCCCTTTAGGGGTAGCCAAAGAGGCAAAGACTCTAAGGCTTGAACAAAGAGAAAGCCCGCGCCTTGAGACGCGGGTCGGCATTATGGGCTTTTAGCCCTTGTGCAAACCACCCGTTTGACGGGTGGTTATGATTTTTAATGGCGCTTTAAGCGGTATTCGGAAGGTGATATGCCGCAGTGCTTTTTAAACAGATTTGAAAAATGATGCTGATCATCATACCCTAATCTGGAGGAAATATCACCGATCGGCAGATAGGTGCTCCGCAGTAAATTTTTGCCAAAGCAAGCTTTTGGGTGATCTGAAATTCATACGGTGTTATGCCGTAGGTTTTTTGAAATTTTTTTATGCAGTAATCCTTTGAGCGGAAAATTCTGTTTGCAAGTTCTTCGTTGCTGATAATGCGGTTGAGATTAAGCAAAATATATTCCTTTGTCTTTGCCATCTCAATCGATTCATTTTGCCGTGTGGGCAGAACCAGATTGTTGGATAGCTGAATAACTGTTTGAAGAAACCAGATTGCGGTTTTGTCAAACAGCTTTGATTGAGGAACGTATTTGTCATATAGAATTTGCAGCATTTCCCGGAAGTCATTTTCAAAATCCGTACCGTTTAATATGACCTTATCCCTGATAGGATATTCTTCAATGATCTGTTCCGCCAAATGACCCCGTATATTGAAAAAGATTTTTGTCCAGGGGTCATTCGGATCGGAGTAATAGGAATGTGTTGTGTTTTGACGCAGCAGCCAAATATTTCCTGCTGCGGCTTCGTAATCAACACCGTCGACGGTCAGGTAACCCTTGCCTGAAACAACGTATTCCAAAACGGTTTCTCTGCTGCATTTTCGGTGCATTTTGTAGCTTCCGTCGCAGTAGGATATGCCCGCCATTTCCAAATAAAACGGTGTTGTTTCGGTATTGTCGGGCAAATAAAACAATCGTATATCTTCGTGCATTTGAAGCCGCCCTTTCGTCATCATAAATACAGCACAAAATCTTTATACATTATATCACATATATTCTTGTATAATCAAGTACTGTTTCCCATATCTCTACGAAAAGTAAATTCTCAAAGTAAATGCAAGAGTAGAATTTACGATTGCATTTAGTGAGAGAAAGATTTTGTGGTAGCATTAAGTCTGAGAAAAGGAGGTCTCAGACAATGAGCAAAAACAAACATTTAACCCTTGATGACAGAATAGAAATTCAAGAGTGCTTAGCCAAAGGAATGACATTCAAAGCGATAGCTAATCGGATTGGTAAAAATCAAACAACCGTTTCCCGAGAGGTTAAAGCACACGCTCAATCTCATTCAAACGGGTATACACGAACAGAAGAATACTGTCCGAAGCTTCTGAAAGCACCGTTTGTTTGTAATGGGTGTGAAATGAAAAGCCGTGCGAAGTGTCCGTATATTCGCCGAATTTATGTTGCAAAAACCGCTCAAAGCTCTTACGAGGAAACTTTGGTGGAATCTCGAAGCGGTATACCATTAAATAAAGAAAGTTTTTATGAAACCGAGCAGATTATTTCAAATGCAGTCAAACAGGGACAACATGTTTACCATGCTATTAAAGCAAATAATCTTCCGATTTCAACCGCTACTGTATACAGGCACATTAACAAGCAATATTATTCCATCGGAAGAATTGATTTACCTCGTGCCGTAAAATTCAAGCCGAGAAAGACAACCGCACCCGAACATATACCTGCTTGCGCGAAAAAAGGGCGTACCTACCAAGATTTTATCGGTTTTATGGAGGATAACGATGCCTTGCCATTGGCTCAATTAGACACTGTAATAGGTCGAGTAGGCGGCAAAACTATTATGACTGTTCATTTTGTTAATTGTGATTTTATGATAGCTTTGCTCCTTGAAAACAAGACCGCTGCCGAAGCCGCACAAAAAATTCAAGGATTAAAAAAGAAGCTAAAAGATAACAACTTTTCTTTCGGTGATATTATTCCTGTATTGCTTACAGATAACGGCGGTGAATTCAGTATTGTTTCCGCTTTTGAAGATGACGAATTTGGAAACAGGGAAACCAATTTGTTCTTTTGTGAGCCATCTTCACCTAATGAAAAGCCGGAAATCGAAAAAAACCACACATTGTTTCGTGATATTGTTCCGGCAGGACATTCTTTCGATGCTTTTACGCAACAAGATGTTAATTTGATTTTTTCGCACATAAATGCTGTAAAGCGAAAACAATTCGGCGGTAAAAGTGCTTATGATTTGTTTACATTTTTCAATTCAGTAGAATTAGCACAAATTTTAGGCATTTCTTATATTTCTCCAAACGATGTAATTCAATCTCCGTTATTGCTCAAAAAGCTTTGATTTTATTCTCATAGTAAATGCATCTATTATTGCAGTTAGTCTGAGAAATTTGTTTCTCGGGCTTATTTGGGTTGCACTTTTTTGCCCTTTTAAGGCTTTTTAGCCTGTTTTCCTAGCTTTTTCTCACACTTAACTCCTTTATTTTTCACGATAAATGCAACCTTTTCGTACTGTTGCATTTAGTGAGAGAAAGATTTTGTGGTAGCATTAAGTCTGAGAAAAGGAGGTCTCAGACAATGAGCAAAACCTCTTACTTTATCATGCAAAAATGCGGTTGCCTTTATTCAAGACAACCGCATAAAAATAAGCGTAAATGCTTCTCGCATCTACGCTTCAAATACTGTTATTTTATAGTCTGATAATTTCTATTTCTCTTTTTTCTGCCATATGCAAACACCTTGCAGCTCCGCCGCCATCATGTTCGACATAGGCTATCAATGCGTCGGAATTATCGATCATCCACTGATTCCGTTTTGTTATCGCCGATTTTGGATGTACTCCCCATAATTCGTTGGGAAGAATAACCTCATTGTAATAGTCCTCATAGTATTCCATATCGGCAACCGGGTATGGAAGTAGCAGGCATAAGCAACTGTTATCATCTCTATGATTCTTTTGAACTGTTTTGATTGCACTTGCCGCCATTAAGTCAAAGTCTCCGTTCCTGCCAATCATAAACTCAACATATTCGTGAGTATCTATCAGTTCACGAAGAATCACTTCAAGTCGGTCCTGCAAATGACAATCTTCTATATACCTGTGCCCAATCAAACTTACCCTATATGGTTCAAAAAACATATGCTTTCATTTTCCTTTGTATAAAAGTACACCTTAATACAAATGCCCAAATGACGGTGTTGCTTTATTTGACGAAAGCGTTTTATTGTGATATAATGGAAAAGGAGATTGAAAACAAGCCGAATTTCGGTTGTATTTCGACTTTGAGAGTACAAAAAAATCACTGTAAAAAGGTGTACTTTTTTACAGTGATTTTTATTTTTCGCTATTCAGTGTAGCCCGATATTCCCGTAGCCGATGATAAAATGTTGACTCGCACATACCGCACATTTCGGCTGCTTCATAAGACTTTATAATCCCGTTTTCCCATTTCTGCACAATCTCCGGAAAGTTGGGCGGAGCTTTGATTACAGGTCTGCCGAATTTCATACCGTTTGCTTTTGCGGCGGCAATTCCTTGTGCCTGCCTTTTTCGGATATTCTCGCGTTCGTTTTGTGCGACGAAGGATAGGACTTGCAAAACAATATCCGCAAGGAATGTACCCATCAAGTCTTTACCTCGCCTTGTATCCAAAAGCGGCATATCAATCACCGAAACATCAATCTCCTTTTCCCGTGTTAGGAATCGCCATTGGCTTTGAATTTCCTCGTAATTTCTCCCGAGCCGATCTATACTTAGGATATAAAGCACATCGCCTTTTTTTAGTTTCCGAAGCATCTTTTGATACATTGGTCTGTTGAAATCCTTTCCGGACTGCTTATCCTTATATATATTTTCTTCGGGAATGCCGATGTTACGCATCTCTACAATCTGCCGTTCTTCATTCTGATCGAGTGAGGATACCCGTACATAGCCGTATTCTTTCATATTTTCACATCACCTCGCATTCATATTATTTTACCAAAACAATGTGTTCTGTTCTTTGTTTTGTTCGCACATATTCGTATACTCATATTTTGTACAAAGTCAATCCAAAAAATAAAGCTGACAGTCTCCGGGGAAAGAAACTGTCGGCTTTTCAAATTCAGTCGTTAATATGCCGGCACACCGTACCCAAGTATCTGATACTCACCGATAGGTCTGCAAGAAGTCTGACATTGATCGTCCCAATTACCTTCAATGGTATAGACATAACCGTTTTCCACTTTCCAAACGATAGCGGTGTGATCCGCCTGCCCGTCAAGTCCGTTTTTCGCCCAATCATAGAAGATAATCATTCCCGGCGACGGCTCTGCCGAACCGTCAAGCCATTGTCCGCGCTCCTTAAACCAATTTACACCGGTGGAAGTTCCTGCATATTTCGGAATAACACCCGCGTCAATATAGCCACATTCGTTAGCACACCACGAGACAAAGCAACAGCACCACTCAACACGAGAACCAAAACCGTACCATCTCCAATAAGGCTCGCCGCCTTTGTTACCGAGCTGAGAAAGTGCAACCGAAACAATATCCTCGCCGCCGGCATAATAACCGTACAGAACTCCGTTCCACATCTTTTTGTTTTTATCCGATAAAAGCTCTCTGAGTTGTTCCTTTTGCTCATCGGTAAAGCCGTACTGCTGCGCCATTTCATCCGGCGTTTTATGCGTTACCCGAATATACAGATAAGTTCTCGTAACGCTTTCTGTTGTCTCAACAATATTACCGTTGCCGTCATCCGTTTCGGTTATGACATTTTCGGTCTTTGTCGCAGTGCTGAAAGAAATCTCATTCATTGCCCAAAAGATTTCCTTTAATATCTGCCGTTTGCTCTCGTCAATAGACGCAACCTCCTGCGGATTGTTAGGATCGCCTGCGGTTTTAACGGCGTAAACCGAGAGGACCTCCGGCCATACGGCACGGGTGCCTGACATTTCAAGAACATCATACGCGACCGTACCTTTTGTCTCGTTTATTTTTGCCTGATACTCGGCGTTCATATCCGAAATAACGGTCTGCATATTAAGCCCGTTACCCGTATCGTCACCGCTGAAGAAAATACCGAAGCAAGAGCCGGCAATCAGAGCGATAAGGCATATCACCACGATAATAACAACTGCAACCCATCCGCCTGCGGCTATGGCTGCAACAAGCGCCTTTATTCCTGCAATCGCCGCTTTTACTGCGGCGGCTATGGCTTTTGCCGTAACAATCGCCGCCTTGTATGCCGCATGCGCCGCCTGACGAGCCGCCTGTGCTGTCATTTTTGCGGCTTTTGCAGAGGCTTCCGCCGTTTTCTTTGCGGCTTTGGCGGTTTTCTCTGCGGTTTTTACCGCTGTTTTCGCCGTCTGTTGTGCCGTTTTTACGGTACGCTGACCTGTCTTAATACTCTTTTGCAGGGTTTTAGTTGTAGCTTTCCCCGTAGATTTTGCGGTTTGCTTTATACTGTCCGCTTCTTTTCGGGTTTGGCGGATTTCCTTATACAACCGCTTGCTGCTGTCATAAGTTTTCTTTGCGGTTTTACGAGTTGCCTTGCCTGTATCTTCGACAGCTCTCTCCGCCATATACTTGATTTTGTCCTCGGCGTATTCGTCGGGTGTAATTTGCCCGTCATCGGCAAGATTTTGTACTTGGTCTTTGGTTCGGACCGCCGTGTTTTTTGTTGCCTTTGCAAGTCCTGCCGCGCGGTCAAGTGTTTTAATATCCCGTTTGCTTTCCCTTGTTTTGATATCTTTCATCGGGACACCTCGCTTATCTCACATTGTCTTTGATAGGCGTAGGCGTATCCTTTTCGGCTGTCTTACCGTTTAAGAAATCAAGCTCGGCTTTCACCGAATCCTTAATACGGTTGTATCTTAACTTATCGGCAAGATTAAGCGATTTGTGTTCCAAAGCCGAGAACCCGTTGCTCATTTTGGCAAAGAGATTTTGAAGTCTCGCAAGCACATCCTTGTCATGCTTTGCAAGCTCATTTTCCTTTGCTTCTTTACCGAAAAAGAATCTGCCGGCATTGATAAGATGCTTTTTTGCACCGCCGAGTTCCATTCGTGCGTTCTGCACATTCTGAACATTTCCGTTCATGGAGACGGCGAAGCTGTGAAAGACCTTGCCGAGCTTATCGAGCGTTTCGGGAATTTTCATTGCTTTTACAGCGTTTTTAAGTGCTTCCTTGCCTTTTTCCCGAAAGGCTTTCATCGCATTTGCCGCAGAAGCAATCAGATTGTTTTTCGCCTTTGAAACGGCAGCGACACCCTGACGGATTTTTCCGTCCGCCGTTTGGATAAGGTTTTCGCATTTAGCCTTGACGGAGCTGTTATGAATCATATTGACTTCCTTACGCATTTCCTGCATTTTGACAAGCATTGCGGACAGCGTATGCTCCATATCTCCGATATAAGAAACAAGGGCGGAAACCTCGCCCTTTTCCTTATGCATACCGTTTTCCTCGAGCGTTTCGAGCAGTTCGACAATCTGCGGATTGTTTTTTAACTCATCCATTTTTCATCCTCCTCTCACTGTTCTCCGGGCTTGGTTGTCATCAAGCGATAGAGCTGCGTATTCTTCGGAAATTTGTTGACAAACGGAACGAGCGCCGAGCCGACCTTCATAAGTCCGCATCCGGCTTCCACATTGGTAATATACGAAATCTGCGTGTCCGAGATATTGAGCAGTTCTGCAAGCTTGATTCGGTCGGTAGATGCCTGATTGAGCATAATAACAAACTCACTGTTTGCAAGCATAGTACGTGCAGTATGGCTCTGCAAAAGGTCATCGACATTCTGCGTGATACCGGTACAGAAAGCACCGTATTTACGAACACGCTTCCAAAGGGTAAACAGAAAGTTTGCCGAATATTCATGCTGAAACAAAAGATAGATTTCGTCGATGATAATAAATGTGTTTTTGCCCTTTGCGCGATTGGCGGTAATACGGTTGAGGATACTGTCAAGCACAACGAGCATACCAATCGGCAAGAGCTGTTTTCCAAGATCGAGAATGTCATAGCAGATAAGACGGTTGTTTACATCTACATTGGTTTCTTTCGCAAATGTGTTAAGTGAACCGTCCGTGAAAAGCTCAATGGCAAGGGCAATCTCCTGTGCTTCGGGTTCGTCCTGTTTGAGCAGATCTGCGCGGAAGTCCTTTAAGGTTGGAACCTTGCCTTTATATCCGCGCTTACGGTAATTTCGATATACATTCTTTGCACAGCGGTCAATGAGCGACTTTTCCTGTGCTCCGAGACTTCGGCTGCCGATAAGCTGTTCGCACAATGAAAGAATAAACTCGGATTTCAAAATAAGCGGATCTTCGCCGTCACCGTAATCACTGTTCATGTCCATTGCGTTGATATGATTTTTGCTCGTTGCGGAAATGTCGATTATCGCACCGCCCATGGCATTTACAAGCGGAGCATATTCGCGCTCGGGATCAATGATAATAATATCCGAATCGCCTGCAAGCATAAGGTTTGCAATCTCGCACTTTCCGGTAAAGGATTTACCCGAACCGGACACGCCGAGAATAAAAGAGTTGCCGTTGAGCAGACACTTGCGGTTTGCAATAATCATATTGTTGCTGATGGCGTTCTGCCCATAGTAGATACCGTGCTCATGCGCGACCTCCTGAACCTTAAACGGCATAAATACCGCAAGGCTTTCGGTTGTCAGTGTTCTTGTAGCCTGAATCTTTTTACACCCGATGGGAAGCACGGTGTTAAGCCCGTCGGTCTGCTGAAATTTCAAAACGGCAAGTTGGCACAAATGCCGCCTTGCCGTCGAAAGGATTGTTTCTGTATCTGCGTCAAGCTGCTCTTTACTATCCGCCATATGAGCCATTGTAACGGTAGCGCACATCATACGCTGATCGCGAGTAGTGAGGTCATTCAAAAATTCCTTGCTTTCTTTACGCTGAAGCTCCATATCATAAGGAACGACCGCCGAGAAATTGTTGTTCTGATTCTGCTTTCGCTGCCAATTCGTTATATTTGTTTCTACCCCGAGCAGTCGGTTCTCAACCTCTCGTACCGCTTCGTCCATCGGGATAGGAACAATATCTATGGAGAACATCATATTGCGGTTAAGCTCGGTAAGCTCCGAAACCATACTGTCCTTAATATATGATGCGTAATCCTTTAAGAAAAGCACACGCACATATTTCTCGCCGAGCTTTATATAATCGTCGGCTCGTTCCATAGAATCGGGGCAGATATAGTCCTTGAAGCTGTGTCCCTTTTTCATCATATCCGAAAGATCAAAAAGGAAGCTTTCTTCTTCGCCTGCGCGGTAAAAATCGTGAAGCAAACGGAGCTTTTCAGTAGCGTCCAATTCCTCACACTTTGAACCGAGAGCAGAGAAATGTGCTCGCAGATCGGATGCGATACGGGAGAAATAGGTTCGTGCTTCCTCAATATCCTTTTTGACAACCGAAACGGTCAGATATTTCTCTTGAATAATGCCGTTTGCGTTGCTTGCCTTATCAAGCAAAATGTTATTGTATTCCTCACGGTAGCAGTCAAGCTCATCGCCGTTTTTCGGAATTAGGATTTCCTTTTCAAAGTTCACCTTGTTGATACGGCGATTGTTGATTGTAAGCTTTGTGGTCGCACCGCTGTCAAGACTGTTGAGCAGCTCGGAATAGCAAAGAAACATCGTTTCTTTATCCTCCTTGCCGGCAACAAGGTAATTGATATCGGTAAACCGAAAGGTCTTTGCAAACTTATTGCCGACCTTAAAGATACCGTCCTCCCAAATAGCTGTAATGGGAATATAATCGTGAACCGATTTTGGGACGGTATATTTTTCTTTATCCTGTTTGAGCATTGCTTTGAGTGACTTCATCATATCGTTTTCTTTTCCTCCTTCTGTGTTTTTTCCGTTATCTCTGAATAGAGCGTATCACATTCAAATTTCACCTTGACGGGTTCAATGAATTTTGATTTAAGCCATGCCCATGCGAACTGCTCGGCAGTCATACCGTTATAGGTGACAAAGCCGCAGGCGATAAAGGGTGCTGCTCCGAGCATACACATCCATGACAGCGTTTCGACGCCGAAAAACGGCTTTAATATGAAATACATTCCGACCGCCATACCGCAGCCGATAACTGCAAAAACGAACTGCCGCATCGACAGTCCGAAAAACATTGATTCCGTGTAGTTCCTTATTTCACGGTTGATTTTAATTTCCAAATAGATTCCTCCTTTACAGTCCCATCATTTCGCGCACAATGCGGTCTGCCATCTTTACAGATCCGACGAGGACCAGCATATTAAAAATGAGTTCCCCGACATAGCTCCACACCTGCGTCACCGCCGCTGCCGAAGTATCGACTGTGGGCGGACTTGAAGCAAACACGGAGAATATGATACAGGCAAGTACGATAATAGCCCCTTCAAGAAGCACCGCACAGTAGCTTTTCAAAAATGTCTTTCCGACATTCTCGGTAGGCTGTCCAGCAAAGGTAGACAACGGAATCGGCGCGATTGCCGAGTACATATAGATTTTGAAAAAACGTCCGTATACGCTCATGATCATTATGAATGACAGCACCGTAATAAACAATCCGCCAATCAAAGTCACTGCCCATAGCGGTATCGACTCCCAAAATCCGCAGTTTTCGACTGCGTCAATAATTGTTTGCGGCAGTGTTGCTCCGGAGCTACTTGCAATACCGGACGCCACCATTATTTTTGAAATAACGCCCTGCACGATCATCATCAGTTTAAGCAGCAATTCAAGACCGTAAGTGATTACGCCTTTTGCAAGAGCAAAACGGACAAACAGTTTTAAGACGTGCTCTGGCTTTTTCACTTCCGTAAATGAACCGCAGGTCTTAATTATTCCGACAACAAAAAACAGAACGAGCAAGGCGTATCCGATAGCCTGCAATGCTCCGTGAATAGACAGGATTACCTGCCATATTGCTCCGCCCTTGAATGTTTCGGGCGATTGAGTGAGTAAAGTCCATATTTCCGCAAGCTTTCCGTTCCAGGTATCAAGTGCGTTCTGTAAGTTTTGAACTACCCAATTATCGCTCACATTCATTCCTCCTTTCCGACAAATAGGGGGCAGGCCGTTTGCGACCTGCCCCGTGCGCCGTATCTTATTTATCTGCTGTCCCGGTCGGGCGAACTGCGGATTACTCCGTACACATCGTCAACGAAGTAACGCCCGGCAAAGGGGTTGTATATTGCGTGGCATTTCACGCCGTTATACTCGGCAAGATAATCGTTGTCTCCGATGCGTTCGATAATCGTTGCATCACCGAGCACATTGGTTTCTCCCTGTTTCAGAGAGTGGATATAGCACTCGCATTTTTCCATGTGCGTCCTCCTTTTTAGCCCGTAATAAGATTTAAGATTTCCCTTGCGAAGGTAATGACAATACCGCCCGCAACAGTCAAGAATCCGTTGGCACGCTGTGACGGATCGTGAGACTTAAGGGAAAGTCCGACCTGCACGATACCGAAGCCGAGCATAATAAGACCGATAGCGCGGATAAGTCCGAAGATAAAATCGGACAGATTGTTTACAACGGTCAGCGGATCATCATTTGCCGCAAATGCCGTAAGAGACATAGTGAACATAAGCGCAAGTGCAAGAACGATTGCACAGTAGACGCCAAAACCCTTTCTGACTTTGCCCGTCATCGGGAGCTTAGCGGTGTGCTTTTTGAGAACTGATTTCTTCATAGTTTTCTTCCTCCAATTTTTCGTTTTTTAAGATTTCCTCAATTTCTTCCTCGGTGAGAATAGCGAAATCGCCGACCTCATCGGTAAGTTCAAACGGTTCCATTTTAAGAACAGAACTGTCAAAGCTGATACTGCCGATGCTGTAATTCGGTCGTGCGTGTTCATAAGGCTCTGCGCCGCCGTCCGCCGAGAGTTTAATGTTCGGGTGCTTCAAGATATCGTACTTCAAATCCATAATCGGTCGCTCACCTCTAATGAAGAGCAAAGCGTATTTGTTATCCATCATACGAACCTCGTCGGGCGTCATAAGCTCGCGTCCGGTTATCTGCCAATTTGTCGAATAGTTCCCGTTACGCCCTTTGGATTGCCCGTAGGTGTTCATATCAATGGTTTCTTTACCGAGCAGCTTGGAAACATATTCGTGCGTTGATTGCTCGTTTCCGCCCAAATATAAAAACTCGTCGCAGTTGCCGACAATCGACTCCCATTCCTTTTCAAACAGCTTTTTAAGCTGTGCCAAATTCTGAATGATAATGCTGACAGAAATCTCTCGGCTTCGCATTGTGGAGAGCAGCTTATCAAATTCATCGGGGAGCGCGACGTTCGCAAACTCATCCATGACACAATGCACATGGACCGGAAGCCTGCCGCCGTGTTTTACATCGGCACTGTAATAAAGCTGTTGGAAAAGCTGGGTATAAAGCATACCGACAATAAAGTTGTAGCTTGAATCGTTATCCGG